>Ga0209534_10003312_pt1 | contig 15419 bp, 20 predicted proteins | sample COG_07_FD_184751 | JGI IMG/M metagenome (GOLD analysis project Ga0209534, IMG submission 184751) | Pelagic Microbial community sample from North Sea - COGITO 998_met_07 (SPAdes) (version 2) | ecosystem: Environmental > Aquatic > Marine > Neritic zone/Coastal water | place: Helgoland, sampling...
TCTTCAATTTCTTGTAATACTGTAACACCTTCGTTTACTAGTCTTTCAAGTTTCGCTTTTTCTTCAGCACCATAGGTACGGTCACTCATAAGTTTCTCCTTAGTTTATATATATTATATAGGATTAATTGTTAATTGTCAAGTATTATTTTTGCTTTTTTTCTTCAAGCATTTTAAGAAGCTGATCTTTGATAGATTCGTTCTTTTTGGCGTTTTTGGTTGCTGTAGCATACATTACTGCTTCTGCATCTTTGCCATAGCGATCTTTGAAATCGCTTTTGTTTTTCTTCATACCTGTTACGATACGTTCTTTTTCTTTTGTTTCGGGCTTTGTAAGTTCACGCTCTTGTATAGATTCTTGCATGCTGTTTGCAGCTGCGTTTGCTGCTTTTTTAACTTCTGCTTCGTCTGCTTCTGGCATTATTGCTTTGATAGCACGATATATTGCTTTATATAATTCACCTGTTGGACTAAATCCGATTTTCTTAGCAATACTTCCTTGTCCAAAACTATTATCTATAGCCTTTGTAAAAGAATCGTCATCTTCGCCTACTAGTTTATTTCTAGCAGGGTGTGGAGATTCGTTTCCGCCTGGTTTACTACTTTTGGTAAATTTATCTTTGCCTTTAAGTTGGCCAGCACTACCTGTTTGTTGTGTTTCGTTTAATGTAACACCTGCTAATTTAGCAAAGTCAGACATGCTATACTCTTTGTCCATTTGTAATGAACCTTGTTGTACTTCTACACTTTCTTGTACTACTACCGGAGTTTCAATAGGTGCTGATTTTCCTGCCATAGACATAAGTGCCTTTTTGTCTGCTTCTGGATTAGAAGGAAATAGTTCCTTCATCATTGCACTCATTTTATAAAAATCACTCATGATCTATCTGCTCTTCTAGTTAATACATGTTGAATTGCTTTCTCTATGTCAAGTGGTTTGATATCAGGAAACTGTTTCTTCATTCGGCGTTTTGTTCCTTGTGTGCCATATCTGTTTAGAGCTTTTTCAACCCATGGAATATATTTCTCTTCCATTTCTTTACCAGAAAAATCTAGGAAATCAAGAATTCCTTCGTTTGTCTCTGCTTGTTGAAAATATTGTAAAAACTCTTTGTGGCGTTTATGCATTTCTGCAAGATCAGGATTTTTCAGGTAAACTTTCAACCAGCCTTTGTATTCGGGACTATCGCCGATTGTTTTTTCTTTTCCTTTGAAAAAATCAAATATACCTTCTGAAACTCTCATACTACATCTTAACGCATTTGTTAACACGTTTGCCTGCGTTTTCACCAGTGCCCGCTTGTGTTCCGGCTCTCCTGTAGCCCTTCCAGCATTTTTCAGGACCGGCTACTTCATCTAGTTCTGCTTCCGATAAACCTAATGTTGTGTAACTAGGCTTACCGCACTCGGAACATAATGATTCTGATTCAGCAAGTTTGTTTGCTACTTTTGCTTGCATAGATTCTAAATATGATTCTTCAGTCATTGTCTTAGAACGTTTTAAAACATTTTTTGCTTGCTTTGATTCAGCAAATTTCATGTCGTAATCCATAGCATGATATACTGATCCTATATAATCTGCTGCTTTTGTAATTTTTGATTGTTGCCAACCTTCAATGCCTTCAGCTTCACTTACTGTTTTAAGCATATCATGTAGCTTGATAGCGTATTTTGCAATCTTGTATAGGTCAGCCCGTGCCATTTGCACTTCATGATCACGCTCAGCAGCATGTGCTAAATCGCCTAATCCGCCTTCTTTTAGTTTTTTGCTCATAATTATCTCCGAATACTTTATTAGTAGTATTTATGCTTGTTTGTTCTTCTTTGACTTCTTTTTGCCGCCGAGTAAATTGCCATATTCTAGTCCGTTTTTCATTGTACCGTCTGCATTGTACATGTTACGACTTTGTGGACGTCCGCCAACATTTCCTACTACTGTAGCAATACTTGAAGCACCCATTCCTGATGCTGTTTCGTTTGTTTTACTAAATTTGTCTTTGAACTTTGCATTATCTGCACTCACTGGAGGCTGTTTTGCTAACATCTTATCTACTGCTTTAGGATCTGTACCAGAACTTTTACTTACATTATTTGCAAATTTTATTTTTTGTGCAATCATATCTTTCATTTGCTGATTCATAATCTTCATCATTTCAACAGAAGGTTTAGCATCTCTTTTTGATTTAAGAACTGCAGCTGTGCCTTGTGCTGACATTGCATCTGTTTTAGTAGGAGCAAAGTCTCTTTTTGTCTGATCTTCTCCTACATCCTGTCTGCCTGCTCTACCATGTTGTACAGCCATCTTTCTTGAGTCAACAGCTATTTGTTTTAGCGTTGGCATTTGTGCCATTATTTGGTCATATGCTTTTTGCATTTCGCCGACCCTATTTCCGTATGCACCGCTATCAATGCCTTCTTTAATTGCTGCCGCAAACATTTGGAAGAATTTTAACATATGTGAACCTATGTCTGCTTTAGCAGCTGTTGTTGCCATTCTTTGCATAGTTTTAATAGCAACGTTATTATCAACATTACCAGCCGCTGACATTTTTTGTAAATCAGCCGAATCTTTTTTCATTTGGGCTATTTCTTTATCACCCGGCATTTGTTCTACTATTACCTCATATATTTTCATTATGATCTCCCACTTTTCATATTAGCACACCAGTGATACATTTTAGCACGTTCACCGCTTGCATTTTTTGCTTTAGCACGTAACTCTGTTACACTACCATTGCAACTAGCGCCTGACTTCTTTACTCTACCTGGACGGCTTTTGCCTTTTTTCTTACCGTCAGCAAAGTTTTCTGTGATAGCTTCGCCTAAATAGTCGTGTTTGAGATAATATATTACATTACCTAACCAATGCTTAAACATGTTATCTGTATCTTTTCCAGCTTTACCATCAACTGTAATAGGGTATCCGTCTTTTTTAAGTTGACGCTGTAGTTTGTAAACTCTAGGTCCGTTTACTAGTTTTGTTCCTACAATTCCATATTTGTCATTTATTACCCATATTCTTTTTAATTCAGGATATGCTTGTACAATTAGTTCTGCAATATCAGGTCTAATTGGTAAATCATAAGGTTTTGCTTTTGTTGTAGCTGCGTTTTGTGTTTTTTTATTAGTTTCTTGTTCTGTAAGTTTTAGAAGATCGTCAATTGGCAAATCCTTGCCTGTTTGATTTTTGAATTTATGTCGCACATAACGCATAATTTTATTAAATTCTTCTCTAGATAGTTTGCCTGCTTTGAAATCTTTTGAGGTGTGACGAATCATAGCCTTTGCATTATCTAATGCCCTAGGTAAATTTTGTTGTTGGAAACGTGCTATTTCATCAGAAGTTCTTGGTTTTTTAACTGCCGCTATTATATTATCTATAGGTCCGCCGTGGTCGTTAGCTGGTTTTTGAGTATTTGCCCTTTGATTTTTTAATTTGTCTAATGCTTGTCTAACTGATTTTAGACCGTATCTTTTAACAAGTTCTCTAACTGTTGTACCAGCTGCATAAAGTGCAGCAATTACAGCAGGATGTTCTACAATAATTGATTCTTCTACTGGCTGTTGCATGTGTTGTTTGATTGCATTTGCTGTACGTTCTAATTGTAGTTTGTAACCTTCAGCAAAGTTTTCTTTTACACTTTCCGGAACATCATCACGCCAAGTTAAATCTTTTGGGTCTGCGATTACTGCACGTATCTTATCTACACCTGCTTTTTTATGAGCAAAGTATCTATGATGTCCGTCGACAATTAGTAACTTACCTTCGTGTGGCACAATTACAATAGGCTTAACTTTTTCACCTGCTTTAATCTTATCAACAAACTTCATCATATTGTCATAATTATCTTTGGGATCCATTTTATCAGCAGGTTCAAACGGTGTAAGTTTAGATACGTCTACTATTTTTACTGGTTGCTTTTTATAATATTTGTCATCAACATCAGCACCTTGATATTCTGGATTAGTCCACATAGTTATTTCTGCACCTTCGTTTTTTCTACCGTCAGCAAAGTTTTCTATAAATTTTAAATTTGTGTAGTAATCTGGATTTTCTAACACATGATCGAGTGCTATTTCCAGAGCTACATCTTTTTTTGAAGTATGTTCTAATTCTGCTTCTATACCCATCTTAACTTGATGTATTATATGGGATCTATCTACACCATGACGTTTGGCAAGTTGATCTATGCTCGGAGTAGGTTTGTCTAAAAGTTCTCCTTCGCCTACAGGTTCTTGCATGTGTTGTTTGATTGCATTTGCTGTACGTTCAAACTTGTGGTCTTTGTACTTAAATGCTGTTCCACCTGCGGCTTCCCATGCATCTACATTTTTACCAAAATCGTCGATTAATATATTTGGTGTACCATCTTGCTGTGTTGCATACTGTGGTTTGTTGTGTGTAATAATAACTTCTTTAGGTGGAAAAAATGCTAGATTCTTTTTGATCCACTCACGCTTGTGTGGTTCGGAATTAGGATCATCTGCTAGTGGGCTACTACATATATTGTACTCGCCTTTAATTTGTTTTATAACTGAAAGTAATTGTTTTGCTTGAGGAAGTAATGGTAAGTTTAGCCAAAAATCATCTTTATCTCGTATTGCTTGTAGTGCGTCACCAATTTTATGTTCTTTGTCAATCTTAGAAAAATGATCAACTTTCATTAGTTTAGCCCACTCACCAAAAAAGTCTGCAAGTACGCCGTCCATGTCTACATATATCTCTGTTGCCTGTGCTATCTCGCCTAAGTTTTCTTTCATTTGCCTATAGTATAGCACACTTTCGTATATATTGTCAAGTGATTCTGTCGTCAAAACATCTTTGGCTGTCTTTTCAGCATCAGCACCTTGTGGATGTTTTGGATTTATACCTACAACTTCGCCGTTCATAAGTTCTGAGATATTAGCGGCTTTGCCTACACTATCTAAAACTTGATGTAGTTTATCACTGGCATCGTAGTTTGTTTCGTAATCTTTTTTGCCACGCACTTCAATGCGTTTTTTTGTTTTAGTGTCTAGAATATGTAACACATCAATATGTTTGTCACGTTCTAAACGTAGTTTGTAACCTTCAGCAAGTCCAAGATTGAATAATACGTTGGTTGATTTGCCTTTTACTTTCTTACTTAGTGTGGGTGGACGTCCGTCTTTGTCCACACTATTACCAAACTTAGCAGCCTGTATAGATATCTCGTTAGGCCCTACGTCAACAGTTTGGTTCTGTTTTGTAATACGCCCTACGCCTTCTTTGATATCTTTGTACTTCATTTCTTTTTACGCCCTCTAAAACCAGCTGGCATATTTTGATTGATCATTTTAGGCAAACTAAACCAAAGTCTAAACCATTCTGGATCACCAGGCCTAATATTTTTATCACGCATTTTTTTAGCATTTGAATTTGCTGCATCACTAATGTTCTCAAGAGTGTACTCTGTGTAACCTTTAAATTCGTTTACACCAGCAAGTTTTTTGAGTTCGTCGATGCTATCGTACATTATTTGGAAGCCTGTGTTAGCATGTTTATACCTTGTCTATAAGGAATAGCACCTTGATTTGCAGGAGATTTAAAAGTAACTTTTCCTCCTAATTTTATTGCCTTGTTTGCCAATGCTATTAATTGTTTGAAAGCTTCTTTTTCTGATTTTGGTATAAAATTATTGATATCTTTTATTTGTTTTGGTGAAGCCTTATCGGCCGCAGGACCTTTTGCACTGCCTGATATATGTATCGAAAGGTTATTACTAATTACATAATCCATTTTCATTTTGTCAGCGCCAACTGAAAACCCAAGACCTCCAGAACTTGTCCTATAGGCCCCAGCATCTTTTAGATTGCCTTGGAGATCATACACAGCGTCCGTGCTTAACATTACTGGACCGTCGTCGGTCTGTATAGTAGTATTTGCATCAACTTTAATAGTGCTTTGTACAAAGTTGTGTATTTGTCTATAACCTTTGATCCTTGGAGTTATCCATTTGATTATTCTACTACCATCAAAAGTATATGTGCCGCCACCATTGCTTACATGCATGATGTTTTCGTCATATTTGTCTTGTTTGTACATAGTCCCGTCATCAGTAGTATGACCATCTCTTGTTCTAGGAATAGTAGCATCTGGTGCTTTGGGAGGGTTGGTCATTTTAAGTGGCGTAATTTTTTTAGCTACTGCTGGATTTTCAGCTTCTTGTATACTTTCAGCAGGCTCGGTAACACCTAATGCTTTATTAAGAAGTTGTGTAGCTGTTTCTGCATTTCCTGGATACATTAATTCAGCGGCCTGTAATTTGTCTTCGTCCGACATCTCAGGCCATGCTGCTCGCAGCTCACTGGCACTTTTAATACTCATGCCACTGAAATCAAAATCAATTGTAGGACCATATGCTAGATAACCGTGGGTATCTGCTGTTTCTAATTCACCGTCATTATAAGAAATTAAGTATCCCATGTTGCCATCACTTTTACGCACTTGATCAGGTAAAGGATGACTTTTCTTATCTTTTTCGCTGCGCACAAATACAAGTGCTGTCTGTGATGCGTCACTTATAATATCGTTATAGGATAACGCATTAAAAGGTGATTTGACTTGTATAAACCTATTTGCAGGAACTCCTGCCATTTGTGCAAGTTTTATCTTTACATCAAATGGAAAAGGCCTTGATTTTGTATCGTTAGTTGCTGCAACATATACATTATCTTTACCAAATGTTTCTACAGCCCAGTCATACAGACTTTTGTGCCCGGGATGAAAAGGATGAAATCCACCAGGCATAACTGCTATTACTTTTTGTGCAGGTGCTGCTTCAAATAATTCTCTTAGTCTCATTTGTATTCACCTTTTTTAATCTCGTCTATTTCTTCTGCAAATATTTTATCTATAATAGAATCTCTAATTTCTTTTGTAAATAACTCATCTGGATGTTTCGCTAGATTATATTTTTTACAATAACTTGTGCATCCATGATTGACCATATCACCTAAACATTTTCTAGGATCAATATCTTTGCCTTTGCTATGCATATCAGCAATACTAGCCATAGTAGGAAAATATTGTTTACGATAAAACTCAGGGTCATTACGCATATAAAAACTAGTGTCGTCTACTATGTCAAAATTTGGTTCAGTTACTTCGAATATTTTCATAGCTTACCACTTTCTACATGACCAATAACGTGCCTTATGACGTGGACCTGGATTGTCACAGTTGTGTCTTGCTCTAAAACTCTTACGTCTTTTTGGATTATTCTTTTTAATACTCATTGCTTTGCCTTTGACGCTACTACCGCCATGACCAAAGTTAACTTTAACTACATTACCTTTTGGATTCTTAACATAAACTTTAAACTTCTTAACATCACCTTGCATAGGCTTTCCAAGTTTTACTTTACGTCCTCGATATTCTGCTTCGTCTACAATGTCATCGTCATTGTACCACATTTCACCGTACTCTGCATAAAAATCATCATCGTCATCAAATGTTACTTCATCTAAATCTTCAGACTCATGTGCGTTTACATATATGTCAAAGTCTTCGTAACCTTCTGAAAACAAATAGTTTGCTAATTTGTTTGCATACTCGCTTGATTCTTGTTCGTCAAGTGTTCTAGGCAAAGGTATTTGCATAACTGTCGTATCTTGTTCGGTTTCAAATGTTTCGTAAATAGGAAATGCACTTTCGTCTAGTGTTTTAGTCTCTTGCTTTTCCATTACTACTGTTACATAATGTTCCATATTGCTTCCTTAATGGTTTAATAATACACTGCTTACAGTACCGTCGGTCCAGTTGCTGACATATGCTCTTAACCATACATAATTACCTGTAAAATTATATATGTGTGTGCCTGTATTATATTGACCGCTATCATCTGTGCTTGTTAAATTAGTTCCAGTAATAGTAAACCAGTCTGCATCTCCAGGATTAACAGCAAGTGTTGCTTGCATGTCTATTGCACCCTGAAATCCGGTTATTGTGTATTGCACACTATGGAAACCGTCACTACGTCCGTAGTATCCGTCACCCTTGAATTTATCACCTGTATGGGTTTGTACAGAACTGTCCCCTACATGTGTTTGATTTGATATTATTGTTTCACTATTACTTGGCATACACTTATTTATCAGTTTTTGCAATGTATACTAATTTGTCGATTCGCTGTATATTACCAATAAACAAGTTTAAAAGTTGCATTATTTTTTCATCTCTTATGTAGATATAAAACCCTTTAACATAACCATTATTAGAAATTTCTTGTAAACAAGTTGCTCCTGCTTTTGCTTTATCTTCGTTAGATATTATCCAATCTGCTAGACTAGGATCAACACTGTCGCCTAGAGTTACTTTATATTCATACATGCTAGGTTCATCTATGATAATAGTATTTTTATCAAATTTACTAATATCAATTCGTGGTTCCCAAAACTCGTTAGCATTAAACTTAGTTGCTAAGTGTTGTAACCAACTATAATTATGCGAGTACACACTCATTATATTGCCTTCAATTCTTAATTTAAAATCAATTTTTTTTGAAAATTCAATATATAAGTTTTTAGCTTCAAAAAAAGTTTTAAATGAAAGGTGTTCTTCTCTTCTACCATAAACCCTAACTAACGGTTGTTGTTGCTCATAAAGATACTGTAAGTCATCTAGCACAGTTTTTGCCTGTGCTAGATTTTTTTCTCTAAATATTGAAGATAACGCATTAGTAACAACTACTTTGTAAGGGTATTCGTTATAAAATAGTTTTACTGTTTCACACGTTTTCACTTACGGTATTGCTTTCAGTTTTAAGTGATATTTCTTTGTCAACTAAATCAATTGTAAGTTTGCCGCCATCTTTGAGGTCGCCGAATAGTAATGCTCTTGCTAGTGGACGTTTGATCTCTTTATCAATTACACGTTGCAACGGTCTTGCACCCATCTTAGGATCAAACCCTTTTTCAACAAGGTAGTCTAATGTTTCATCTGTTACACTAATTACTACATTTTTGTCTTTGACCATATCTTTAAGCTCAACAAGAAACTTACCAACAATTTTCATCATAACTTCTTTGCTTAGTTTAGCAAACGTTACTATACCATCTAGTCTGTTTCTAAATTCAGGAGCAAAATACTTCTTAAGAGCACCGTCTTCATATTCTTTTTCAAAGTCATCACCAAATCCGATACTATTTTTCTCAGCATCAGCTGCACCTAAGTTAGTTGTAAGAATTAAGATACAATTACGTGCATCTGCTTCTTTGCCATTAGATCCTGTAATCTTACCATTGTCCATAATTTGTAATAATACTTGTGAAACATCTGGATGTGCTTTTTCGATTTCGTCTAATAGTAGCACACAGTTAGGATTCTCCTGCAACTTTTCAATCAACAAGCCACCTTTTTCTTCGTGTCCTACATAACCTGGAGGTGAACCAAGTAGCTTACTAACACTGTGACGTTCTTGATATTCACTCATATCAAAACGTACAAGTTTTGAACCTAAATGATGTGCTAGAGCTTTTGCTGTTTCTGTTTTACCTGTACCAGTTGGGCCCATAAATACAAAACTTCCAATTGGTTTGTCTGCTGATTTAAGACCTGCTTGACTAACAAGTATCTTGTCTACTACATCTTCAACTGCTTTGTCTTGTCCATATACCTGACTCTTAATATTGTGTTCAAGATGTGCAAGATTTTCAGTTTCACGTTCTGCTACCTGCTCTTCAGGAATGTTAATTACTTTTGCAAGTTCAAACTGAATTGATTCTGCTGTAACAACTTTCTTCTTCACCGGTGCTTTTAGGTTAAAGCGAGAACATGCTTGATCAATTAAGTCAATTGCTTTGTCAGGCAGTTTTTTGTCTGCTTGGTATTTTACACTTAATTTAATTGCTTCGTCGATAGCGTCTTGTGTAATAGTTGTGCTATGATAGTCTTCGTAGTACTTCTTAATACCATTTAGAATATCGTTTGTTACTTCCGAACTTGGTTCGTCAACTGTAACACGTTGGAATCTACGCATTAATGCTCGATCTTTTTCAAAGTACTTTCGATACTCTTCCCACGTAGTTGATGCTACAACTTTTAAGTCGCCTTTAGTAAGTGCAGGCTTTAACATGTTAGCAAGATCATTTGAATTATTGCCGCCACCAGCACCAGCACCATTCATCATATGTGCTTCGTCAACAAACATGATAGTTTTGCCTTGTTTTTTAAGTCCTGCTAATACAAGTTTAAAACGTTCTTCAAAATCACCACGGTACTTACTACCTGCAAGCATAGCGCCAATATCTAAATTAAATACTTTGTATTCTTTTAAAAATTCTGGTACATTTCCTTGTACAATATTAAAAGCCATTCCTTCAGCAATAGCTGTTTTACCAACTCCTGGATCACCAACTAACAGTACATTATTTTTTGAACGACGTCCAATAGCAAGTGCAATATTATCTAGTTCAATTTCACGACCAATTACAGGATCAATTTTATTCTTTGTAACTTCATCATTTAGATTAGTTGTAAAAGCACGTAATGCACGTTGCGCCGCTCCACTTGCTTCTTCATCTTCATAGTTTGTTTCATATTCAGCTTGTAGATATTCTGCAAAGGATGCTTTTGAAATGCCTGCTTTTTCTAAGAAATAATGTGCATGTGTTTTTTTCTCGTGGAGCATACTAAGTGCAACATCACTTAATTCTATATTAGGACGACCTGCAAATAATACTTGTGTAAATGCTCTATTTAATACACGTTCTACAGTTTGTGTTTTTTTAGGTTTATGCTTAGGATCTTCTATTCTAATCTCGTTCATATCATTTTTTACATGATGTTCTAGATTAGACTTTAAGAAGTCTACATCAGCGCCAAACCCTTTACATAAGTTGTAAAAGTTCTCACTACACATCATTGCAAAAAGTAAATGCTCAAGGGTTACAAATTCGTGCCCTAATTTTTTTGCATCTCTAATCGACTTATCAAAAACCAATTGTAAATCTTTTGATGGTTCTACCATTAATTAACTCCTGCCATTAATTTTTTTTGTTTCTTTTTTGCCATATCTAACTTTAACTTACTTACTCTATCTGTAAACTCTATACCTTGTAAATGGTCGTATTCATGTAAAAAACATCTAGCATCAATACCACTAAACTCTAGTATACACTCATTCTCCTCAATGTCAAGAAACTTTGCTACCAATTTCTTTGGTCTACGTATATTTAATAATAAACCAATATGACTTAAACACCCTTCTTTTCCTAAAACTGTATTTTGGTCTATTTCTAGTATTTCTGGATTAATTATAGCAAAGGGCTTGGTTACTTCTTTATGCTCGATTGGTCTCATTACAAATATTTGGGCATCTAATGCTACTTGATTAGCTGATAATCCTATTCCATTTTTTGAAAGCATAATACTTGCCATTCTTCCTGAGATTTCTCTAGCATTTAGCTCTTTGAAATTAAAAGGTCTTACTTGTTTTTCTAACCAGGGATCAGGTGATTTAACTAGTTCCATTTCTTATGTCCTTTATTTTATTAATATCTTGTTCATTTAATATTGGCATTTTTGCGTCTAACTTAATATGGATATTTCCTGGCCTTTTAGTATGTACATCAGGTACACCGTGTCCTGTTATACTAAAAGTTGTTCCTGGTTTAGTACCAGCAGGAACATTTAAGCTAAATTTTCTATCAGTTGGAGTAACTATTTGTAAAGTTGTGCCTATTATAAAATCAAGTACATTTATCTGCCTTGTAGCATGAATATTATTTCCGTCTCTTTGCCATATAGGATCTCTTTTAACTTTAACTTTCAGAATTAAATTTCCTTTAGGCAATCCAACAATACTGTCGTCACCTAGACCTGCAAATCTTACAGTACTTCCGTTTTGTACTCCTGGAGGTATAGCTGCATCTAAAGTGCCTATCCTTCCACTAGGAAGATTATATTGTAAATTTACAGCTACACCGGTAAATATTTCTTTAAATTCTAATGCATAATTAATTGCTATATCTTGATTTTGTCGTTGTCTTTGTTGCGGATGTCTAAAGCCAAACTGTGAAAATAAATCTTCAAATCCTCCCATTCCCTCAAACCCGTTAGGGCCAAACCCTTGTGAAAATCCCTGTGGTTGTGGATTATCGTACTGTTGTCTTTTTTGAGGATCTTTGAGTGTAGAATATGCTTCGTTAATTTCTTTGAACTTAGAGTCGTCACCACCTGTGCGATCAGGATGATGTTGCATACTTAATTTTTTGTATGCTGATTTAAGTTCTTTATCAGAAGCATTTTTTGAAACACCTAACGTAGAATAGTAGTCCATACTATTACTTATAGTATCTATTTCTTAGATTTACTAGATCCGGTATAAAGGCCAAACCATGCAGCGCCAGCACCTACAACAATACTTACAAGTCCGCTTTGCTCAAAACTAGGAGCATCTAAATTCATAAACCATATTACTACTTTATACAATAGTACAATGTAAACAGTTAAAAATGCTCTTGGAAAAATTCTCCAAGCATCAATTGCTCTTGCTAAGTGTATTAATCTAGCATATGGGTTAGGTCCCATATCTTTTACACTAGTATCTACTTCTAAGTCTAGTTTAACTTTGCGTGTTGTGCTATCTTGTGTAGCAACTACAACTGCATCTGGTTTAGTTTCTGCAACCGGCGCAGATGTCTCAGCCGGTTTATCTAAATCTTCAAGTTTTTTTCTTGGCATTTTTCTTTCCCTCTAGTTTATTCAAACGCTCTTCAAGCTCATCTATTTTAGATGTTATTTTAGGATATTTTACACGCCAAGCATTTGGATCATTTTGTAGCCATGTCCACCCCCAACGTATTGCTAGGTACTCTAATGTAGCATCAAACTTTTGTACAGCCCATGTTGCCATTCTTGTATCTTTGAACCAGAATAGAAACCCAGCGCCAAATACTGATCCAGCTAATGCTGTATAAATCCACAAGCGATTACTTGCCATTTGTTCAATCATTTCCCACATAGTATTCCCTTAATCATTATATAGTATTTATTCTAAGGGACCGAATAATTTAGGCATGCTTCCTGCTGCCTCTATCGGTCGTTCGCCTCTTCGAATACCCAATGCCTTTTTAGGATCGTATAAATCGTATCTTACACTATTAGACTGATTACCACCTAGTATTACCCATTTGCCCGAAGCGTGTCGTCCTACATAAAATCCAACATGTCCTTGCCAGCCTTTGTTGCCTCTTGGAAACACGACAATATCACCTGGTTTTATGTCTTGCGGATTGATAGAATTTCCCCAGTCTAAGAATGCTCTTGCTGTAAGCGGATACTTATGATGATCGTTATTAGGTATGCCTTCTAGTTCTAGTATAGCATTAATAAATGCCGCACACCATTCTGTACGTACAGGATCTACACCTGTAAGTTCTTTTAGTTGTTGTCTATTTTGACGTTCGTGTAAGCCGAGATATTCCTCTGCTCTAGCAGTAGGCTCTTGAATTGATGTTTGAATACACCCAGCAAGAAAAAATATTATTAATACACATTTTTTGATGTGTTATTTACCTTTTAAAAATCACAAGACATAGTAGCTCCTGGCGTTACTTCAATGTTCGTGTCTTGGTCTACAGTAACTTGGGGGTCTGGTTTTATTTTACAGCCTGTACTGCGAGAGCAACTACTTGTCAGTAGTATCAGTATCAAGAGGCTTAACAGCGTTTTCATAATATACAATAATTGCTTTTTGCTGTTCTATATAACGTTTTAGTTCGGCAAAGTTTTTTGATAAATTTTCGTAGTCTTTAATACTAATAGCAACATACGCATCTCCGCCGTTCTTTGCTTCAAATTCTTTTTTAAATTCTTCAAAGTTTTCATCTGGTGCTACAACATAAATTTTTATGTCGTTCATTTGTACAGGTTTAGGCATAGGAACAATAGGCACAGTTGTTTTTTCAATCTGTGTTACTATTTTAATTTCCGGTTCTGGACTAAAAGTACTACAACTACTCAGTAGGATCGTTACTAGTAATAGACTCGAGATCTTTCCAAAGTTCATCTGTTCCTCCCTGCATTCTCTTTTCAATTAGCCCCGGCTTCTTGTTAGCCAAGTGTGTTAAATTGTGCTTGTTTAGAGTAGCACGAAGTTCATCTCCGTACTGCTCTGACTTAGTTAAGTCTGCGTTAAGTTGATCGGATAGTGCGTTTAGTCTAGCATTGTCTGCCTTAAGTGTTGCTATGCTTGCTTCACTTGTTTCAACAGCACTTTCTAGTTTAGCATTGTTTAGTCTTGCGATTTCTAAATTAGATTGTAGTTGCTTGACGTAGAATAAACCTCCGCCGGCTCCTGCTAACATGATAAAGACTAACGCAATTTTTACAGTACTAAACATAGAATTTATCCCAGTAACTTTCCCAGCGTTTTAGGTCCTACAATACCGTCAGCAGTAAGTCCGTTTGAACTCTGCCATTCTTTAACAATACGTGCAGTACCTGGACCAAAAATACCATCAGCAGGTGAAATGTCAAGTTTCTCTTGTACTTCTGCTACTAATGGACCACGTGATCCTTGCCTAATTGTTTGATTGTAGTCTGTTTCTGGTTCTTCAAAATCACCACCTAGTACATCCATTGCATGTAAGTAATGTTTTTTACGATCATCTAAACCAATTGTGCCACCGTTGATACGTTTTGTAGCACCAACAATGTCCATGTTATCACAATATTTGTTAAGTCCGTTTGTATCCCAGAACCAACATGCTGAATCTAGTGCGCCTTTCTTAGTGCGTACATAGTCAACTGCTTCTTCTGGTGACATTTCCATTTCTTTTGCAAATTGTGTATAGTTGTAACGTCCAGTTAACTGAAGGATGCCACCACCGCGAAAGCGCCAGCCATCACCAGTATCAGTATCACCGTTGTCCATACGTGAAGCGTAAATAACGTTTGCGATTTTTTCAGGTTGTCTATGATATTCATTTGCATCTCTGCCTGCTCGTCTAAAATATTTAGGGAAAATTGTATTCAATGCTTTGGCGCTATAGTTTAAGTTTTCACTTAGTACTCTAAAGCCGCCGGACTCGTGTCCACACTGTGCTACAAACATTGCTACACGCTCTGCTGTGTCTACTTCCCATAATGGAAGTACTTCACACATTGCTTCGTACCAATCTTTCCAGTCATCTCTATGGATTAACTCTTCAGCCATCCACGGTTCGAAGTCAAATTTAAAGTGTTCTTTAGCCATAATCTTTATCCTTTTTTTGGCAACTGTCGCAACGACAATGATCACATACTTTTATGGTGTATTGTTTACCGTCATAGTCTTTTTCAGTACGGTGATGCGAACCTCCGCAATGTGACTCATGCCCACAATTTTTACAACAGTTCATATTGATATTTATATAATACGTTCCAGCACAAGCGTACTTCCTGAATTTTCAAGTGTA
>Ga0209534_10003324_pt1 | contig 15403 bp, 12 predicted proteins | sample COG_07_FD_184751 | JGI IMG/M metagenome (GOLD analysis project Ga0209534, IMG submission 184751) | Pelagic Microbial community sample from North Sea - COGITO 998_met_07 (SPAdes) (version 2) | ecosystem: Environmental > Aquatic > Marine > Neritic zone/Coastal water | place: Helgoland, sampling...
CCCCTCAACCTCGATATCCCCCTCAACCTCGATACCCCCTCAACCTCGATACCCCCTCAAAGGTTAGATAGAAGAATATACGAAGATTCCTATTATTACGATTACCCGTATAGTTATGATCTTTCTTCTGAAGTCGAATACCATTACTAAATAATTTTTATAAGAGAATATCTTATAAAAATTACTATAGATCAAAAATAGATCAAAATCCAACCATTGAAATGACTTAGGATCATTATAATCGTATCAGTCTGACGCAATAATTGTCTGGTTTTAAGAAAATAGCATATATCGTGTTTACAAGTCAATCATGAACGATCGCACACAACAGCTCTCAATGTCCCCGTAATAGGAGCGGAAAGTACCCGGCAAGCCCGGTACGTGTTCGTACACAAAGGATCGACCCGTGACATTACGCTTCATATCCAATTTGTTCACCTTGTGTAGATTCTTCATGTAACAGTCTCTTACAAGGTTAAAGTCTACCATTGGTAATATGACTATACCCTCCCACTCTCGTCGCTTACCACTGAGATCGATCTCAAAGTCTTCTGGGCAATGCTCCTTGAGTGGAGACTTATCGTCGGTTAACAAGCGGCAAAGCGGTTCAGGGATTAGTCCAGCACTCTTAGGTGGTAGAACGCACAACAGCTGTTGGAATGGAGTACTTGGTGTGGTACGACCATAACTAGGAAATCTAAAGGAGGCACAATGATTTGAAATGGTGCTGGCCGCTGGTGCGTAATGGTGACGAAAGTTCCACTTCCAGTTAGGTACACCACGTGTGTAATAGCTTAGCACCCATTGCATTCCTTCCAAGTACTCATGGCACAGCGTCTCCTCATCGGTTCCTTCGACAAAGCAAGTCTTGAAGTAATCTTCCTTGTACTTCTCAATGTCTACAGACCATTTACCATCGCGTTGTGTCGAACAACTTTCCAACAATGGATCTGGAAAGAATGATTTCTTTTTGGCAATCTTGTTCTCAAAATTTTCTTGTTCGTGTTGTCCAATGGTGGCGAGAAATACGCCCAATGGTCTAGGACGGAACTGCACGCGTCCCATAACTGTGCGCGTAATATGTCCATAAGAAGTACCGGTCTCCTTGTACACTTCCAAAATCAGCTCAATACCGTCTTCAATAATCTCTATAGATGGAATGTGTGGTAAAAAATCATTACCGACCATAAAGCAGAGGAAGATAAAGTCGTTGATAGCAGAGGTTGGATCGAACTTGTATTTCTGTTCTCCCCAGCGCAACTTCTCGGCAAGTTCACCTCGAATGGTACCGATATCTATACAAAAGTAATCGTTTCCTGGATCATAAAGGTCTTCACGCAGGATGTAGAAGTTGGGCATGTGTGTACCTAACGCAAGCATGATCAGATCCGCGTCAAGTCCATTGATACAGTAGGTTTCTTCTGTATTACCATAGTAACGGATGTAATTAATGATCTTGTGTTCTCCCTCTCCAGGAGCCTTCTCGTTGGAGAACAATACTTGTATTTTCTGCCATTCGGGATCTTCGTTGATACGCTTGCGAATGTACCAATCTATGTACTTTGTCAGGTAATCCATGAACTTGGTTCCGGGAGTAATGGAGTTACTGTTGAATGGAGCGTCGTCCGTAGCTTCCATTGCACTACGAAAACGTCTTTGACGTTGTTGACATTGCTTGGCGAGTGGTGCAGGTCCATCCACGCATAATATTAGTTTTTTCTTTGGTTTGGTTAGTTTAAACAAGTCTTCAACGGTCTTGCATATATCTTCGAATACTTTGAGTTGTGCATACAACCCACGTGGCTTTCTGCTTGGGTTACGACCGCGAAGAAGACGTTGATTGGGTTTGAAGTTACCATATTCATATACTTTTTGTGTCGAGTTGTGAAATACACCGTTCATGTCGATCATCAAGTTGTCCACTTCTGTCGATTTACCATTAATCTTAACATCTGACAAGACTTGGTGTTTACGTATTTTATGCATATGATCTGAGAAGTGATTTCTCATAAACATTTGAAAGTGCTTTATGCCCATTTTGTTTTATTCTTAAAAACTTGTCCTTAAGAATCAAATATATTTCCAAACATAATATGTTTATAATTTTATAAAACATATTATGTTTATTGTGTAGAATGTGTAGCTTAAACAACTATACCATTTTTCTTCATATTCGTTTGGGTATGAAGAAATTCAAATATTCGGTTTACTTGTGGTTAGTTTTCTTTCCAATGAGCCGCTTGTGAGGTACCTTTGGCTCATCATCATCGATATCTATTTCCTCTTCCTCTTTCACTCGGGTAACATTCGTATTCCGCATCAGGCGTCGTGGAACATCGACCTTGATAGGTGTAACCTTATTCTCTTCCACATCTGGTACCTCAATATCGTGAAGTTCGCAGATGGCTTCCAACATCTTATTCAAACGATCTACCTTGACGTCCAAAAGCTTGACAGTAAGAGCGATTTGACGTTCGATACCACCCGAAGAACCGTAAGTGGGGATATTACCGCTACTACCATCATTACGAGTACTCTCCATCTCAGGGCAATCCTTGTTCAACCAATCGTCAATCTCAACGCGTTTGTCAGACCAAAACAACCATGCACCAAACTTCTCACCACTCTCCTTGTCTGTCAGACGACTATTCCACTTGCCACCCATAACCTTCAATGATTCCTTATGTTCACGCGTATCACCGCGAACGACGAATGATTTGTTAGAATATTCCTCAACGTAAATGGTACTAGACATAATTTCTACTATAAACTCATATGTTATAGGTAGAATTCATTTTCAAAATTCTTAATTAACGATGTCGATTTTTTTCTATGAAAAATCCGATAAGAATAAAAATGCAAACACCCGAGTACAATGATTGGCTACGCCGTATATTTTTTCATGAATTGTATAAACAGACTCCCGCTTGGCTCCGTAGCAATCAGCTAAAAAAACATTGGAAAGCACCGACAGAATGGCCTGTGCCACCAAATTCGAAGGTTCCTCGAAAGAAGAAAAAGATTAAGAAGCTGTCCAAAATACGCATACACGTGCCCAGAGGTTGGTCTGGATTCCCAAAAATATCCAGGTGATATTATATTCTGTATATATTAATTATATCTACTCTTTGTGTTGTATTCTTTGTTCTTTTGATTCCACTGAGCAATGTGTTCTTTAATTTTTTGTAAAAACATATTTGTGGTTTAATACCTGATGATAGACACATGGAAGATAACATGTTTTAGTTGTTCTAGTTGCGATTTAATTATATATCGTGATGTTAATGGTGTAAGAAATATATCCATCCAACATTTGAAGGAGAGGTGTTATAACTTCTCTTCTCGACGGAGCTACACATTCGCCACGTGAGGTAATCTGAAATAACATTTTGTTGTCTGGTGTATATTGATTCACGTGGCGGTTTATATCTTCAAAAGTTTGTACTTTTGAAGATCCGGAGGAGGTCGGAACTTTTGGGTCCGGTACAATAAATCTGTAGAATTTTTAAAAAATAAAATATACACCAGAGTATTTTATAATTCTGTAGTTTAAACAGCTATATACTTATATTTCGACAAAATTCGGTATCCCGAAGTCATCCTCGTTTTCTACAACTTTCACTTCCTTAGTATGATCTAGAGAATGACCACGTTTCATTGTAGGTGATTGTAACTTACAAGTAACATTAGATTTTGCCTCTGGTAAACTATTTATATCGATACCGATCGATATCATACCAGTACCAATCGCAGACCTCTTACCGCAAATAATAGACGCCGATACACCCTTAGTTGGTTCTCGTTGACCCTGTGCAGCAGCGTTAAGAAAATTGTCCATAGTTTCCTCGAAGGATGCTTTCCCCATAGGTCCCGATTCATCCGTTTTGAGTGTGTAACGCGTAATTGAAGAGATTGTACCCGCGTGTGTCATGCGATCTACCAACAACATAGTGTGACATGTGTTGATACCTTCCATGATACTCATGAACTCCTCGATCAAGAACTGCCGCGCTGCTTCGATGTCCAATACTTCATAGATGTCCCAAACGTTGTTAGAGATAGTTCTCGTGTAATCTATGTCAGGATGTGCTAGAAGTCTTTTGAAGCTGCTGTATTGCTTGGAGATCTCCTTCGAGTTGAAACCATTGGTTTCAACGGACCATTCGTCACCCTTCTTGACGTAGAAGACTTCTGTAATGGCTGGAATACCACAAATGTACATCTTTTCCAAAGTAGTCTGTACACGCTCTTCCATGTAGATCATCACCGCGTTGTCCTGATCGATGAAAAGCAGACGATCTTCAGGAAGAATTATGTTTCTAGTATCCACGAAAACGTCTAGCTGTCCTTTACCTGGAGGAGAGAACACACAGTATAGATCTTCGTACTCTTCTTCGATGTAGGAGGCGATCCGCTGTAATGACAGTTTGCACTCAAACAACTTGCGCATGTCCAGCTTGAAAGTAATACAGTGCTCATGATTGGTAAAATCGTCCCCAAATAGAATCTTGTGTGCCGGATACCACTCTTCCTCCTCTTTGTCCAGTTCTACCGTGATCTTGGTAGAGATGTCGGACAAGGTAAGTCCAGTGATAGAATGTCCAACAGTCTCTCGTATCTCCTGAATAGAGCTGTTACCGCGTTGAAAGAAGATGGTGTGATTGACCACACGTGGCTTCTTAGTTGCGTTGATCAGCTCCTGAAACCTTGGCACACCAGAAGTCATAGTCTTCTCTGACTGACCAGCTGTGTGGAAAGTATCTTTTTGGTTTAACCCATTCCATAGCTGGAAGTTCCTCGTGACATCTACCGTTAGGTCATATACGTATTCTGTCGTTCCATCTACGTACTCAACAGATATTACCATATCAAAGTATACATCACGGTCAGGAAATGTTTCCTGTAACAGCCCTTTCGTATAACAGTACTTCTTTTCCAAAGTAATGTTCTGAAGCATTTCTTGTTTTTTAGATTCTGTTAGTGGTATTTCTTTAGCAAATTGTTGAGCAAATCCGTTACTGATCCGCAATGTATAGGTTCTCCTAATGTTTTTGGACAGTTGACAGTTGCTCATAATCCCAAAAACGTTGAAGTATGATAGTAAAAAAGATATACCAGTGATCAGATTTGTAGATTCGGAAGATACCACAATACAACCGTCATTCTGGGAAACAGTCCCGTCTCCAGAATAGTAACCGTCGATAAGTCCCTTGATAAACTCGTTCGGGGCGGTATAAGCAAACTCTGGTACTCGCTTGTTGGCAGATCCGGTGTCACATATCAACTTGAACATTCTGGCTAGCAAAGCAGAGTGTATTTTCAAGTCGTTGCTCTCTCCCTTTCGAACATTTTTTCCCTTACTTGTAACCAAATGGTACGTTACTCCATATCGATCGCAATAATCGGTAATACGTTTCCTGATGACATGATCGTTGTTTCTAATACCTACAAAAGTCTTAGTGCACCAACCATCTGCCATGTATAGACCTACAAAGAAGCCGAAATCGTTATCCAACGGAATTTTATCAGGAATATGGGAGACAAATCTACTTGAGTTGTGAATGTATACGAGACCAGGTTTACAACTCAGAAAGTAGTCTTTGCGTTTTCCAAAACAAGTGTCTGGTCGTTTATAAGGAACAGTAAAATCTACACCATTCCGTTCTAGCCATCCTTTCTTTCCTGAGAAGCGATAAACACGTGCCTTTACAATCTCACTGGTATACAAATATTCGTTCTTTAGAAAGATTGTTTCCATATCAAAGTACTTTTGTTCATTAACGGGTTTTCTTAGCACGGATGTAGTCGGCATAATGTCACCAACTTTAACATCTGCTCCTAAAACTCCTTCAAACTTTGTTCCGTTCCAGACTAGAAAGGACTTGGATTGTGTAGCCATAACACTACGACCACTCTGCGTAACTACTTTGACTAGTTTCCCAACCGGCAAATGACGTGTGACAGCCTCGATTTTGTACCAATTCATGTTTCCGTCTTCATTAGTCGATGGTATCATATATCCATTTGGAAGCGGTAAATATTCGGTGCGATTTTCTTCAATATGTGTGATATTCTTGACATCTTGTTCTAACAATCTATCTATCATTTGACCAATTGGTTCAACAATGGCTGTATTATCTTTTGTATATAATAGAATTTCCCGCCAATCGACAGAATTCAGTGCCGTTTGAGTCTGTTTTTCACCAATACTTTGTGCACAAATAACACCAACGCTTTCACCCGGTTGTATTGTACTTTGTCTATACTGTCTAATCAGTTCATCCCTAAGAGCGGGAATGATCTCAGGATATACTAGTTGTTTCTGTAGCTGTTTACGGAAACGTTCTTTCGTAGCGCGGACCACAGATATCGCCGTTTCTTCAGGGATACCTTGTTGTGGCTGAATAAAGCTCAGTATATTCTCGATTTCTCTTTCAGTAAGTGTACGAGTCATCTTCACTAATTATTCTCTGTTTTTTCCCTAAACTTCAATTTTGAATTTTAAATTGTCTTAAAGCCTTGAGATTATTAGTAGAAAAAATGGCTCAATACAAAACTTTTAAGACTATGGGACAAAATGCTAATGATATTAATGTTCTTAATGATCTTAATGCTCCTAAATCTTCTAAAGAAGCAGATTTAGCACAAGTACCCCGTATTACCAGTGTACAGCAACGTCAGGCTCTCATTCAGAACAATCGTCTGGTGGTAATTGATAATTACACTGATTGGTGCGGTCCTTGTAAGCAGTGCGCCCCTAGTTATGCAGTCTTGTCAGACAAGTACTCCAAGTCTGGAGTATGTGTTATGGCAAAAGAGAACGTCGATGATAAATGTGGTGGATTGCCGACACCAGTTCGTGGTGTGCCTTGTTTTCATTTCTACATGAACGGACAGTTCCTAGATGACGAAGTCGTTACAGGCGCTGATATCAGTGCATTAGAACAGACTATTGAACGTCTATTGGATAGGCTCTGATATAGTTAAGTAATTATCTCGGTTAGGATATAATTACTGAAAAACTTAGAAGCACCCATTGAACCCCCTGTGTCGGGTGCGTGCAAGTTTGATTTATAGCCTATGGGCTGCTTTTAAAGTCTGTGGTCTACTTTTATAGCCTATGGGCTGCTTTTAAAGTCTGTGGTCTACTTTTATAGCCTATGGGCTGCTTTTAAAGTCTGTGGTCTACTTTTATAGCCTATGGGCTGCTTTTAAAGTCTGTGGCCCATAGGCTGCTTCGTAGAACTGGACGATGTATTTGTTGGCCTTTACACCCGTTCCTTTCTTGATAGCATATTGTGAGAAAGGGTAAATCCATTCTAACACATTTCTGGGGATATTGATAAATTTATGCTTGTATTTTTCCGGTTTTTCACATAAATGCAGTAATAGCTCGTAATCATGTACAGTTCCCGGACCGATGTGCTTATGATTCACAGGGGGTCGTGCAGATGTTGGTGTATTGGGAGGAGTAGTGATATGAGGCTCTTTAGGCTCTTTAGGTGGTTTAGGTGGTTTAGGTGGTTTAGGTGGTTTAGGAGGCTCTTTAGGTGGTTTAGGTGGCTCTTTAGGTGGCTTGACCTTTTTACTACGACGGCGAGGGCTTTTCTTTGGTGGTTTATCTTCTGCACTGATCTGTACCGCGGTTACTTCACCATCCAGAGGTTCGAGCTCTGTGTTACCTATTAGAGGAGAGTCCACCCAGTCCCAAGTCTTATCTGTGGTCTCGACAGCCCATGTGAACTTGCGTAACAAAGCAGCTGTGTAGATAGCAGTTAGGTCTGCATCCTGTTTATCCGCCCAAGACACAATCAGACGTGGATCAATATAATTAGTCAGCGACGTGCCGATAGCCACAGTCATCACATCGGTCTTAGACTCAATACGATTCTTCAAGGAGTCTTTACGCTTTTGTAATGCGTTGACGCTCTTACCTTCCTTCTTTTTGGCTTTAATCTCCTTCTCTACTTCCTTGAGTTCATTCTCAAACTTCTTTACAGAGTCCTGTGCTTTCTTGGAGACGTTACGGGTATGATTGAGCACATCAGCAATCTTAGCATTAGCCTTGTTGAAAAGAGTTTTTGTACGTGCTTTGGTAGCACCTTTTGGAATACGAACATTTTTGAGAGCTTCGTACATGATCTTACTGGCCAATCGGGTACGAAATACTTTGGCCGAAAAGGACTTGTCAAATTCTTTAAGATATGAGTTGATACTACGTGAAGAGATTGAGTGAAATAATTGTTCCGTCTTCTTCTTTCCAATTGTTAACTTCTTGAAATTATCGTAGATTAGTACTGGTACTACCAGATCCTTATAGAAACGAATACTATCCTTACCCAGAAAATCAAAAATTACATGATCGGGAGCTTTGAATTTAATGTTGCTCACACGTAGCGTGGATGCACCCACCGTATCAGCTTCATCCTCTTTTCTTTCATTACCGACTCGAACACCGAAATGATCGATTAGATATAGAACCGTACCCAACTGCATTTTAATTGTATTTTTGGAAGAAGCATCGATCATATACTTTTCCCGCACGACGTCAATATGCATTTCTAACTTACGGGATTTCTCGTATTTAACAAGATCTGATTCACCCTTGAAACGTCCTTCTGCACTGAAACGAACTTCCTTTGTATCGCCAGTAATACTATCCTTGTACGATACCAACCATTCGACATCTTGTCGAGTAACTATTTCTCCCCATTGATGACCAACCGGTGGTTCTGGTACATTATCATCAGATCCGATATTAATAGTAATATCCTCTGGAACCACAATCCTTTTAACTCTACCCCGATTTGGGTTGTCTCCACGTCCCATAAAAATGGATTGAGGTTCTATCGTAAAGTTACCAACCTTTTCTCTGTGACCGTCAAGATAAGCATAACCGTAGTACCTTTTGAGCTCTTCATTTCGTACTTTCTTTTCCAATTTTTCTTGGGCGGTTGGGTCACGTTTTTCAGATTCAATCTTGCCAATCAGATTTCCCCATCCAATCTTGGAGAAGTCTCTGAAGATACGTTTATTCTCCGGAGTTAGATACTTCTTGAAATCTTTCCAGAAATTGTCGTTAAACACTCGGTCTTTGGTCCATTCATCTACAACTCCACCGGAGGCTTCCGAGATCTTTCGTTTAGCATAGAAGCTAGCGATCTTCTCTTCTTCCGCAGTCAGAGGGTAACTTCTTCCTTCGTAGGTCAACGAGGCTCCTAGTGGTTGATACGGTTCAAGCAAGTCCTTGAAGTAAGGACCGTTTTGTCGTAAACTAGTCCAGCGCTTACCTTTTTTGTTCGGTTTAAGTTCACCCCACCACACGGAAGCCTCTACATCAAACTCATAAGGTTCTCCTAGTACAATACCGTTTTCCCACTTTAGATCCTTTGTCTTCAGCTTACGATTAATGGACTCTACACGCTCGATGTTCTTTTTACCTTTACTTGTCAATAAAATACATATACTATTATCAGCTCGGGCATAAAGAGCTGCGAGAGGAAGTTCGTCCTGTTTGAACTGGTCTTTCTTCTTCCCCACATATAGACTTTCTACAAATTTTTTCAATGCAATAATGTCTAACTCAACCCCAGTGGGGTTATTTATAGCGAAACAATATTGCTTTGACATTTATTAATACTTAAGATTTTTAGCCATTAAAGCAAATATTTTACCCTGTGTCAATCTACCTGATCAACAAAGTGTTCAGGTAGATTGATCGCTAAGTAGCGGTAACTGGTTCTCATAAAACACAAAATTTATTCTCTTTTGTATTAAATAAATGACACCATTAAACATTACACAAATTGTTAGTTTAATATTTATCATAATAGCATTTACTGCTATTGTTTTTATAATAATAAAAAATCTAAAACAAAACTGTGGAGAAAATGAAGTTTTTGATGTAAAATTAAATACCTGTAGAAAGATATGTGACAATAAGAATGGATATAATTGGTCATATATAGATCAAGATTGTGTAAAATGCAAAGTTGGTAGTGTCTGGAACAAGGACAAAGGTATGTGTACAAATGATTGTGGAGAACATGGTATTTGGGATGATAACACTCAAACTTGTTCATGTGAAGCTTTGTATTCAGGTCCAAAATGTCAAATGAAGTGCGAGAATGGTTCTGTTATAATTGATAACATCACAAATTGTAAATGCAATGATGGTTATGTTAACAATGGAAAAACATGTTTAAAAAATTGTAAACCTGGTTGGCAACGTAACCCTCCAGATAATCCAGAATGCAATGAAGTAATATGTAAATTTAGAGGAGGAAAAGGATTAGTTGGGAAAGGTGGTAAAGGAGATGGACCTGAAGCAGGAAAAGCTGCAACAAACTATTGTTCTGGTGAAGATTGTACTAAAGATGGCAAACCAAATAAAAATCCAATTAATACTACCCCTGCATATAATTTAGATAGTAAGGGAAGATGTGTACGTGTAGGTGCTAAGGTAGATGCTAATAGCAGTGATTTTTGCAAAGTTAACCTTGGGAAGGCGCGTTGTGATAGAAATTTTGATGCTTATGAAAGAAAAGCAGGATTTGGATGGGAAGCTGGTTGCTTATATGATCTATTTGATTGCCAAGGCACAGGACGAGATTTTTATGAATCAGGTACAAGTGAAAAACCTAGAGAACAGGTAGATCCATGGACAGGAATTATAGGACATTATGTTGGAGGTGGGAAACAAGGTGCTGGTACTTGTTCATATACTTCATCCTGTTTTGTAAATGGTAATGGTAGAAATGGAGATGTTCGAATTTGGAAATTTTTTCCAAATAATCCTGTGTTGGTTCGAAAAGATTATAATGAACCTAAATATAAGTGTGATGAAAAATATCCAGAAAAATGTCAAGCACCCTGGGTAAAAGCTACTATTTTATCAATGGATAAAGGATTATCTGCTTTAACATATACCATACAAATCACAGATAACGATGAAATATTAAAAAATTTCCCTCAACAATTTATAAAAGATGATAAATCTCTTTGGTTTGGGGGTCCTCCTCCGGAAAAACCTCCAGTTCCTTATAATCAATGTTCACCTGGTACATCTGATACTACATGTCAAAAATTGAAATAATTTGATACCAAATAATTGTATCAAATTACTTTATAATACACAATGCTGTTACTTACGTGTAACCTTAGTACTCCTTAGTACTTCTCAATACTTCTCAATACTTCTTAGTACTCCTTAATACTTCTCAATACTTCTTAGTACTCCTTAATACTTCTTAATACTCCTTATTACTTCTTAGTACTCCTTGGTTCGCTTACGTGTAACACCCTACGGTTCTTTCCCTTTTTGTGCCAGATATTGTACTCGTATTTAGTCCACTCGTGAATAATCAACAAGTCCTTATTCTTTTCGAACATCACTGATGGTTGTCCTTGTTCGGCTGGTAGATCTCCGTAACAATATACACCACGCCAAATATATCCTTTGTTATTGGGCATGTTTGCTATCTTATTCAGCATGTATTCAGGCATAGAATTATATACCTTGGTAAAATACCTGTAGGAGATATTCATTCCCCGATTTTTGTAACGATACTCACGATCTAAAGCTCGATTAGTTTCGTATTGTTGACGAGAGAGTTTACTTCTCTGTTCTTTCTCATCAAGTTCTTGATTCTTTTTCTTTTTAGTATCACTAACCTTACGGTCTACTTCTCGCTGGGAACGTTTGCGCTCCTGAACAAGTTCTTGATCAAGCATACCGTCATTCAAATGACCCAACCTGTCCTGTAAATATTGTAAATCTTGATCTCTTGTTTTATTCTTCTCTAGTATCTTCTCAATCTGCGTTTTGTTATAGTTGCTGAACGGCATAGATCGCAAACGGTCTTTGGTAGCATTGTCTATTTCAATATACTTCTCTATGCGACTAATTTCTCTGTAGATTCTATTGCGTTCTTTAATGCGATTGCTTTCCATCTTTATAAGAAAGAAAATTATTCTTTAGCTCAGTTTAAGTTTATTGCAAGTTACCTTAATCCCAGACTGTAGCTGTAGCTGTAGCTGTATCGGGAAGAGAAGTTGTAAAGCCGGCTTAGGCTGATGCAATATTTGTGTTTCATTTTATTGCGAACACAAACGTTTAGCAATAAAATATTGCTAACAGATAAATGGAAAGGTTGAGTGCAAGTTTACAAGCAGCTATTACTGCTCGCCCTACCCAAACTATTCTACGAGAAGAAGATGAAAATCTAGAAAATACGTTCATTAAAATCTCATACGCCGGACCACCCATAAGTACTATAGATATCCCAGATTCTTTTGACGGGAGAAAAGTGTGGAGTGGTCTGTTGTCCAAAGTAATGGATCAAGGTAAATGTGGAAGTTGTTGGGCGTTCGCTAGTACAAGTATGCTGGCTGATCGATTCAATATTCAATCAATTGGGCTTATGAATGTACAACTCTCTCCTACCAAGCTGATTCTTTGTGATTGGCAAGGTAAAGAGTTTAATATCTCTCACCCGGATGATGAGTTATATTTTTCTGACGCTATTAATCGTCAAGCATTTAAAAGCTCCGCATGTTTTGGTAATACCCTGATCGATGCTTGTCGATATCTCTATCTCATTGGCACTAATACAGAGAATTGTGTACCCTATACGAAGAATTTAGGAATACAATCGGACTTTCAGAGAATTGGTGCATTCGAAAGCGTTACCAAACTTCCTCTTTGTCTACAGACTACTGGACCATTGGGAGATATGTGTGCTAACTTTTTCTTAGATAAAGAAACTGGAGAAGAAGCAGGTGACCCTGCTCGATTCTACAAAGCTCTTCATTTCTACGGTATATTGGGAATAGAAAAAAATGGAGGTAGCGAGATTAATATTCGAGACAATATCTTCAAATGGGGTCCGGTAGCATCAGGAATGCAAGTCTTTCCTGACTTTTATACCTTTAATCCCAAAACCGATATTTACGAATGGGACGGGAAGGGACCACAAGTCGGGGGACATGCTGTCGAGATAGTAGGATGGGGAAGCGAGGGAGGTACTGATTATTGGATAATTAAGAACAGCTGGGGAACAGATTGGGGTCTGGATGGTTACTTTCGAATGAAGCGCGGTGTGAATATGTGTAATTTGGAGTCCAACTGTATAGGAGTAATTCCTGACTTCTTCTATCCAACAAATTTTATTCTTTTACACCCCGAGTTTCTAAGTGAACAAGATTCGTTGCTACGACAAAGATTGAATATTTCTGCTCGTTTTGATGCCGCATATGGCGGTGGTATAGATCCCACTACAGGTTATACACGTAGAATCATGTCCGTAATGCCATGGCTTAATTTATCGCGTCCGGTAGATCTGGAGGATCTACCGAAATGGAAACATTTTGTTGCCGGATTAGACGCGTCGGTGCAAAATCGTGCTCTGTATCAAGCTACAGTACGTCAAAAGAACTCGGGTGTTCGTTACAGCAAACAATCATTTGAGATCTATGTGGTCATAGCTGTTACAATCGTTATAGCTATTTGTATAGTTTTGTTTTTAATATGGCGCGTCAGGACCGGGTGATTCTATTTTCCATGGGAAATAGAATTAGAATTCATCCTCGTAACAAGATGGAGGAGGTTCGTCGGTAGAATAGACGAATAATCCAGTACCTCCAAAAGACGTCTTTACATTCCAACCCAGTTTTTCCAATTCTTGTGTAACAGTAATACACAATCTATCTATCTCCCCCTTCTTGAGCTTATACCTGTGGGAAAAATTATCCATATCAAAGTAACTGTTCTCATCTCCAACAAGGACTAGTTCAAATATCTCTTTACGCAAGTAAGATAGATTTCGATCATAACGATATCGAGAGAATTTCTCTTTGTTCTCTGGTTTCAAACAGCTAGGAAATTCCTTCATTTTCTTAATAGAAATAAACTTCATAAACCAACTTAACGATTCTGAGTACGAAGTTTACGGTTTTGGATTTCCATTTCGTATAAGCGTCGTTGAAGATCCTTGACCTTATCGAAAAGGTCACCGTGGTTGTTATCTTCTCTACTGTTACTCTTATGCCCTCTTCGACACTGCACTGGAGTGTTAGGGGAAGGGAAATCGTCGGTACTCTCGCTCTCAGAGGAGGAAGAAGAATATTCGGGGGAGTTGGAGACAGAAGGTTCATATAGTTTACGGTAATCCACCGGCTTCTTACTGAATGAACGGTAGTAATCCAAAGGATCTTCCTCTTCGTGATGAATTCGGCGATCTTCTCGGGAAGATTGATTGTGCTTTCGACTGGAAACACCATCTCTTTGCTTCGAGTAGCTACGATGATCCTCTCGAGAAGATTGATTGTGCTTTCGACTGGAAACACCATCTCTTTGCTTCGAGTAGCTACGATGATCCTCTCGAGAACTCACCCTCTCTTCACGTCGATCTCGGGAGGAATTATACTTTCTGGCTTCAAGCTTCTTTTCCTTCTTTTCCTTCTTGGCGGCACGGCGCTCAAATTTTTCACTTTCAAGGCGCTTGATCTCCTCCTTCATACGCAATTTCTCTGCACGACGTCTCTGCTTTGCCAAACGTTTCTCTTCCTCTTCGTCCTGTTGACGAGCTTCCTTCTTTCGAAATTTACGCTCAAGTTCCTCGTTAGCTTTACGAGAACGCTCAAGTTCCTCGTTATCTTTACGAGAACGCTCAAGTTCCTCGTTAGCTTCTTTCGCTCCTTCTGTAATGATTACAGGAGAAGAGCCCGGTGTAGCGCTAACTTGCTTGTCTAACAGAGTGGTAATGGCTGGGTCTATAAATTCATCGTCACTACTCTCTTCCTTGTCTTCGGAATCTTCTTCGGAATCTTCTTCGGAATCTTCTTCAGAATCTTCTTCAGAATCACTACACTCATCCTCACTCTGTTCACGATGGTACTTCTTTTGTTCTTTACGAGACTTCATATGAGACACAATTTCATCCAGATCCTCGGCTTCTTCACTTTCCTCTTCGAGAGAGTTAATTAAAAAAATCAGTTGTTCTTTGTTTTCAATAGGAACAAGCCATCCCTCACCACCATGCATACGAGGATTCCACCGTCCATTAACAGTTTTCATTAATTCTTGATAACGTTCACGGTCACCTCTAACGGCAAGTCGCTGATTGTTATAGATTTCTATTGTTAATCCACATGACATTTTTAATTTAGAGCAGATCTTTCCCTTAAGTGGATTATAGAATAAAAAGTTATGTCTTGATAAATTACCAATAGTCTATTAAATTTTGTTTCTCTATTGTGTTTTAAATTTGATTTTTTACAGAAATGAAATATATTACAAACAAAGATGAAGATACATTTGCAAAATTTCCTATGTTATAGTGACTCCACCTTTGATTTTGGAGATCAAGGTATAGCATTATTATCTGGACCTTCAGGAGTTGGT
>Ga0209534_10003326_pt1 | contig 15388 bp, 9 predicted proteins | sample COG_07_FD_184751 | JGI IMG/M metagenome (GOLD analysis project Ga0209534, IMG submission 184751) | Pelagic Microbial community sample from North Sea - COGITO 998_met_07 (SPAdes) (version 2) | ecosystem: Environmental > Aquatic > Marine > Neritic zone/Coastal water | place: Helgoland, sampling...
TGTGAAAGTCACTGGTAATCAAACATATTCACAATAACTTATAACATAGGAGATCATATATTATGGCTAACGGAAATACATCCCCCAGTCGTGTAGGTCAGATTAATTCAGCTGGCAATGAAGATGCCTTGTTTCTCAAAAAGTTCAGCGGAGAAATTCTGCAAACCTTTGAGGAAAGCAATGTATTCAAGCCCCTACACACAATCAGAACCATTGAGTCTGGTAAATCAGCACAGTTCCCAGTAACCGGAATTGCTTCAGCTTCTTACCACACTCCTGGTGAAAACATCGCAGACGCTGGAAACAGCTACTTGAGCGACATCAAGAAGGCAGAGCAAATCATCACCATCGATAAGATGTTGTTGGCTTCTACTTTCTTGTCAAACATCGACGATGTAAAGAACCACTACGACATCCGCAGCGTATACGCTAACGAGTTGGGTAAAGCTCTTGCAGTTCGTTTCGACACAGCTCTTGCTAAAGTGTTCATCGCTGCTGCTCGTCAATCTGCTGTCATTACTGGCGGTAAAGTTGGTGGACAGCTTGATGTTGCTAACAACGACTTCTCCGCTCCAGATACTCCAGGTACTCCTGCTGCTATCACGGGTGCTGATCTTGTTGCTGCTTTCTTCAGTGCTGCTCAAAAGCTTGACGAAAACGATGTTCCTAGCGACGGTCGTTTCTGCGTTCTTCGCCCAAGTGACTACTACAAATTGATCACTGGTGCTGACGCTTCCAACAGCTTCTCCCTTACTTCCGCAGTTAACGCTGACATCGGAGGTCAAGGCGGACTTGCTACTGGATCGATCCCACAAATCGCTGGTATCAACATCTACAAATCCAACCACATCCCATCAACTGACCTTAGTGCTGTTTCTTCCGGAGACGGAGAGGCTGCTAATGATGTCTTTGGTGTTAGTGGTGTCGGATACAACGGTGACTTCCGCAATAGCTTGGGAATTGTTTCTCACTCTGCTGCTGTCGGAACCGTTAAGTTGCTTGATCTTGCTACCGAATCCGAGTATCAGATCGAGCGTCAAGGTACGCTATTTGTTGCTAAGTACGCTATGGGTCACGGAGTTCTCCGTCCTGAGTGTGCTATCGAATTAGTAGCATAACCCGTTTCTCTCGGTGTTGGGAGGTCTGTGATTCGTTCCGCTCCCTCCATCGGGATTACTTATATACAAAGCTATGGCACTTACGACTAAACTAAATGCAGTAAACACGATGATCTCCGTTATAGGAGAAGCACCAGTAAATACATTAGGAGGGACAGCAGTTCCCGTATCAGTCGTACAAGCGGAAGCCGTGCTAGATGAAACTAGTAAAGCCGTACAGTCAGAGGGTTGGCACTTCAATACAGAACACGAATATGTACTTACTCCTGACGCTTCCACATCTAAGATTAACCTACCAAGTAACACACTTAGAGTAGACTTAGACCCATTAATTTATACAGACAGTGATCCAGTACAGCGTGGACTTATCTTATACGATAGGAAGAAACACACGGATGTATGGACCAAGGAGGTTAAAGCCTCCATAACTTTTGAGTTAGCATTCACAGATATGCCTGAGCAATTCAGACACTACATCACAGTTAAAGCAGCTCGTATCTTTGCTAACAGATTCTTAGGCAGTAGAGAGATCGAAGGATTTGCTTTGAGAGACGAGATAGAAGCTAAAGCCCGTGCTATTGACAGTGACTCTGAGAATGCAGACAGGACAATCTTTGATCACTACAGCGTACTTAGAGTTTTAGATAGATAAAGCGACACATGCCTCTGTTAGTAAACAGTGTACCTAACCTCGCACAGGGCGTATCGCAGCAACCTGACAACCTGCGGTATCCTGGACAGTGTGACGAACAAATCAATGCTTGGGCTACTGTTGTTGAGGGGTTGGTAAAACGACCACCTACTAAGTACAAGAAGAATGTAAACGCTACTGATCCCGGTGCTAACTTGTTCACCCACTTCGTAAAGAGAGACGAGGATAATAAGTACTGTGTCACAGTGTCTCTTGGTGGTGTAGGTGTTATCAATTTAAATGACGGTACGAACTATCCAGTAACTGTAACATCTATTGCTAGTAGCTATCTTAGCTTGGGTACTTCTGTAACGAATCCACTAAAAGATATACGAGCACTGACAGTAGCTGACTATACATTCCTTGTTAATAAGAAGAAGGCGGTCGCTAAAGATGCTGATAGTTATAGCCCTAGCCCCAAAAAAGAAGCTTTAATTACAGTTAATTTAGGAGACTACTCTAAATATTACAGTATATATATTGATAACGCACTTGTGCCTTACAGCAATGCTTGGCAAGGACACGCCACTGAACACGACCCTGGGACGCAACCTGCTACATATAAAAGCGGTAACGGTGGTGGTGCAGGTAGTGTAAGTGCAGACACGGAACACATAGCAGCTGATTTAGCTTCATTAATAGCATTGCAATATTCAACAGCTAGAACAGGTGTTACTGATATTACTTTTAGTAACGACAGTAGTAATTGGTTAGAAGGTTCGTTCTATGTAATAGCCCAAGAGAAAAAACTTTATGGTAGTACTAGAGACAGAAATTTATATATAAAATCAAAAACAAAAAAAAGATTAAAATTTAATATTGTTCAAAACTCACCTGATCCAAATAATGTTGGTTCTACATTTTTAAATGTATCAGCTAAAGGCACTTGTGAGGTTGCAGGGGGAGTTATAACTTCTTTTAGTTTTTCACATAATGGTAATTACTACGATACAGACACAACAACTTATCCATTGAGTGTAACGCTAAAACAAGAAGCCTATGTTTTAAAAAGATGGAGACCTATATTTGGTAACTCACCTACAGCCCCCAGTACTTTAACACCTAGTGTCCAAGCCACAGCTCCGTTTATTGTAGATAGACAAGGCAGTGTTATAAAAATAGACCAAACAAGAATCGTATCAAATGGTGGATTATATTATTATTTATTAGAAGAACACGAAGCTAGTGCAGACAACGAACCAGGTAGTGGGCAATTTTGGGCGGACTTTTGGCAATTAACATCAAATTCCTCTGGGGCTGTAGCTTGGTCGAGTGGTAATATTTATAACTTTGGTTCTGATTTTTCAATACGGACGACAGATGGTTTATCCAATCAAGGTTTAAAGGCTATTTATAAAGAAGTAGAAAGCATTACAGACTTACCTAAACAGTGTTTTAATAACTTTACTGTTAAAGTAAAAGGTGATGCGGATATAGCTCAAGATGATTACTTCGTTAGATTTTCAACTAAAGATAAAGAGGACTTCGGGGAAGGTAGTTGGATAGAGACTGTTGGTTGGGTAAGCGATGAAAACGATACTAGCGGTTATGGTGGTATACAAACTAAAATAGAAGCTGAGACGATGCCTGTCACTCTTGTTCCTAAATTTGGTGAAGTATCACTCGGACAAGACCCTAATTTAATATACAGATTTAAATTACAGACTCCACAAGAAGATGAAGAACCTACAGTTAACTTTGAAAAGGGTTGGAGAAGTAGGCAAGCAGGTAACGATGAAACCAATCCATTCCCATCTTTTGTAGGTAAAACCATCAACGATGTCTTCTTCTTTAAGAACCGTTTAGGATTCCTCACAGATAGTAATGTTATCTTCAGCGAAGCAGATGAGTACTTTAACTTCTTCCGTACTACCACACAGCAGTTGTTAGACAGTGCACCGATAGATGTAGGACTCAGCCATACAAAGGTAGCAGTTCTTCAACACGCTGTACCATTCCAAGAGAAGTTGATGTTGTTCAGTAAGCAATCACAGTTCGTACTTAGAGGAGCAGATGTGTTATCACCTAAGACGGTAGCTATATCTCCTGTTACTGAGTACGATATATCTGACACCGTAGAACCAATAGCACTGGGTAATTACATCTACTTTACATTTAAACGAAACGACTTTGAAGGGATGTACGAATACTTTGTTGATAACAACACTGAGACATTCCACTCCGAAGAGATAACATCACAGATACCTAAGTACATCACAGCAGATGTTAAACGGATAGCTGGATCACAGTCTGAGAACACGATTGTTGTTGGTACATCTAAAGACCCTAAGACTTTGTTTGTTTATAAGTACTTCTGGAGCAACAAAGAAAAGATACAGAGTGCTTGGATGAAGTTTACCTTTGGTCGTGATGTTAGAGGGTTTGACTTTATCGACAGTAACTTGCACTTGATCACAGCAGACAGTGAGGGTTTACACTTGGAAAGCTTGACGCTGGAAGACGGATTAAAAGATACAGACTTAGACTACACACTTTATCTTGATAGCCGAGTGGACGGTAGTGCTTTGACTACCAGCTACGACGCTCCCTCTAAGACTACTACTATAAGTGGTTTCCCTTTTGATCCGGTCAATGTAAACATATACACGAAGAAGGGACACAAGGTAGCATTTACTAAGACTACTTCTACAGCAGGTACGGTCAGTGGAACACTAGCTAACTATGTCACCCACTCTGGTACGATCTATAAATGTGAAACTACTCACACATCCCCAAGTTCTTTCGTAGCTGTTGATACTTCTGTAACTCCTAACATCACTTACTGGACTGTTAGCACAGATGTTGCCACGGCTCCTGAATGGGTAGCTGGTAAGTTTTACAATAACGAGAAGTACTTCTTTGCTGGTATCCCGTACAATATGTTGTACAGGTTCTCTGATCAAACACTTAAACAACCAACAGAACGAGGAGGTCGTAGTGCATCTGACTACGCTTTTCAAACGATCCGTAACGGTAGTATAGACTACGCAGAGACCGGACACTTTACTGTTGAAGTAACTCCTAAGTACAGAGACACCTACTCCTACGCATTTAATCCAGACATTGTTGGTGCTAACTTAACACTTAATACTTTTGTACCACAAAGCGGACACTTTAGATTCCCCGTCCAAGCACAACCTAACGAAGCAACGATTGAAGTAAAGAGCAGTTCTGCCTTGCCAGTCAAGTTGTTAGCTGCAGAATTTGAATCGATGATGATACCGAGAAGTAGACGCTATGGAGCTTAGGATAGATGAAGCACATAAAGATATGGACCCAGTCGATCTGTACGACGATTTGCGGGAGGAAGATATGTTAGAGATTCTCGGTCTTATGCACCACCCTAGAGATGCTGTGTATATGTCGTATGTTACATCGAGTAAGTGCTACAGTGTACGGGATGAGGAAAACAATCTATACTGCTCCTTTGGGGTAGCTCCTATCAACGGTACGAATATCGGAAGTGCTTGGTTATTAGGGACTAGAAGATTACCGAAGATAAAGAAGTTCTTTTTGAAACACTCAGCTGAGAAGGTAGAAGATTTGTTAGATGGCTTTGATTACTTAACTAACTTTGTCATGCGTAGTAACAAGCTGAGTATTAGATGGTTGGAGTGGTTGGGTGCTGAGTTTAACGATTGTCAGTACGATAACTATCTGTCATTTATATTAGAGAGGAAGTAATTGTTATGTGTAGTACGCAAGCATTCATGGTATCTTTAGCATCTATTCAAGGTGCTGTTCAGTTTGCTGGTCAACAACGCCAAGCTAAACAACAAGCTGAGTTACAAAGACAATCTATAGCGTTCGCACAGAGGAAAGCAGCTATGCAAGTCACGGCTGCTCAGTTAGAACGTCAACAACAGGTAGAAGCTGTAGCACAAGAAAAAGGTAAAGCGGCTGCTAGAGGTGAGGCTGCTAGATCAAGAGCTGTTGTAGCTGCTGGTGAAGCAGGTGTGTCTGGTCTATCTGTTCAAGCACTAATGGATGACTATATTAGACAACAAGCTGGACAAGTAGCTGCACTTACATCACAAGATAAACTCTACGCACTGCGTCACGGTTTGAATCTACAACAATTAGCGATGGCATCTGAACAAGAGATACGAGGACTTAGTAAACCTATAGAATATCCTAGTGTATTAGGTGCAGTAATTGGGTCGGCTCAGAAAGCTGTAGGTGCTTATAGTACTTATAAAGATTTTTCTTTTTCAAGACGACCCGCTGCTATTGACACAGGAATGGGTATATCTACTTACATGCCAGACTCAGATCAGTATACATTACCCGCTCGTGGACCCCTAGCAATCGGAGGAAGATAATGGCTAAACAACGAGTACAAGTACAAGGGTTAGGTGAAGCACCTACTATTCAACCCGTTGATCTTCCTGGCTTTCAATTTGCAATAACACAGCAGCAAGCACCTACTCCTAAGTTGTTAAAGTTTGCAGGGGATTTAGAGCAAGCAGGTTTGTTAGTTAAAGGATACGCTGGTATTAGACAGCAACAACTAACTAGAGATATAGAACTACAGAAAGCACAAGCTGCACAGTTTCAAGAGGAACAAAGAGAACAAGATAAGTTCAACGAGATTCTTATAAAGAAACAAATAAATCAAATGGCTATACCAAGTCTTGAAGGTAAAGCTGCTGATTTTATTAATGTCGAGAAGTATACATCGTATGATTCGGTATCGCAGAACATCGACGCTACTATAAACGATGAATGGGCTGCGTACTCAGAAGCTTTAGGTGGGGATGTTGCTAATACTTTAGCTTCTAAAGCTATGTGGAATGCCGTTACTTCTAAGTATAAACAAGATTTATTAGCTAAGTATAAAGCAGCTAGAACAGCTTACACCTTAAATGAAAAGACTAACGACATAAGTGTTACGCTAGGTGCTATGACTGCTAATAACCGTATTGTGCCTTTTAGTGACCTACAAGCTGTTATACGAGATTACGACAAAGTCTTAGCTAAAGATATTCCGGGTATAACTAAACAAGAAAGATCAGAGATTCTTATAAATGCTGTTAAACAACAAGCTAGAATGTTAGACGCAGATAAGAAACATGACGCTGCTTTCAGATTGCTAGATGGAGTACAAGGTATAACAGTTAACGGTGCTCCTATATTTCAAGGTGCTAAAGCATTAGAGGAACTAACTGGAATCAGGGATGATGTAGTAGGTAAAATAGATACTGTATCTACACAATCAACAGCAGAAGCAAGGGATGTTTTAAAAGGTAGGCTATTATCGGTACTCGCCTCCAATCCTAAAAGGTTTGAAGATATGCCCGATTCTAAGATAGACACTCTTAAAAGTGTTTTTTCTACGCTTGATCCAGAAATGTCTGATGAGGAAATAACAAAGAATATTGAGCAAGCTTTTGGTCCTGGAGATTTCGGTAGAAACTTAAATAACATTTTAGAGGGTATGGCTAATAAAAGCGACTTAGCTTCAAAGTTATACTTTAGGATTAATGATGATATACTTAGTCAATGGGAAGCTATTAAAGCAGCTGGCGTTGCACCTATGCCTTTGACAGAACCTAATATCAAAGAAGCTTTAAATGGACTCCGTAAATATGCTGCTAATAACCCTGAAGACCCCACACCTTGGAAAGGATACATAGCACAAGAAGGAGGTAGAGTACCAAGGTTTGATAAGTTACTAGAAGAATCTAGAAGACTAGCAGCTGGTAATTATATATTAAAGAAAGACTATTACGCAAAAGCTGGCGAAGCGTTGAGGGAAAATTTAAAGATAGCAGAAAATCAAGTAACTAATTTAGACCCTACAACTGCTGATGTCAGCCTCGGATCGTACTTACCGTACTCTATATCTTACATAAAAAATGAACTTAAGAAAGAAGCGTTTGCTATTGAAGGTGAAGACCCAGAAGTAAGAGACGCTAAGTTAGAAGAGTTACAGCGTACACTAATACAACAAGAGAGGGAAAGATTCCAAGGTATGTTAGAAGCTTCTACTGTAGATTTTGATGTGACACCAGAGACTGAGTTAACTGGTAAAACTAGAGCTAGGGCAGAAGAAAAGTATACAACACTGCGTCGTTTTAAAATTCTACCTCCTAATTTCCGAGATCAAGTTAAGACTGAGCGATCACAAATGATTGCAGATGGTGAGGTAATCGAGTTAGGTATTTCGTTGTTTAGGCATGGTTTTGATTCATTTGATCCTGAAAGTTATAAACTACTTAACCAAGCTGTTCCAACTTTAGATGCTAGGGATGTTAAACTGTTCGGTAATAGGTTGGAGTTCAACACTAAGGTAGCTGAGTGGGCGAGTATAATTGAAAAAGATAGGTTGACTAGAAGGGGCGGTGAAGCCTTAACTGAAGAAGAAAGAAAACAAAGAGAGATATACAATGGTTTTGGTGTTTACGATAGAGATAGTTTGAACGGCTTTGCAAATGCTCAAAACATCATAGGTAATTACTAATGAGTAATGATTATATCAGTGGCTTATTGGAAGCCCAATCGGAAGGTAAACTAGATACATACAATCCCGCAGCTGCTGTAACTTTAGAGCCAGAGGAGACTGTACCCGCTAATGTTACAATCGAAACTGAAGCTAACACAGTTAGACCAGAAGTTGATCTAGACCAAGTTAAAGAGATAACAGATGAGTTCAGCACTCTAGATAAGTTTGGAATATACAGTCAAGCTTTTGGGGGTGAAATTATAACTAATGTAGCCACAACAGCGACGCTTCTTAAAGGCTTAGGTTATCTAAACGATGTAAAAAATATTTCAAAAATTGGAATCTTAACACCGGAAGGTACTTCTACTATTGGAGGTTTAATTACTTACGCAGGTGCAGAAGCTATTGGTGGTGTAGCAGGTAACTTAGTTAATCAATCAGTATTAAAAGCATACGGTTTAGATAAAACTGAAGGCTATAACCTAGGTGAACTTGTTACATCTGGTGTATTTAATGTAGGACTAGTGCACAAACCAGTTGAAGCAGGTGTAGATTTGTTAGCTGGTTTAGCAAAGGACGGGAAGATTTTTAGTTTTGTAGCTCCTAGTTTAAACGAGTTAAAAGCTTGGCGTGGTGGTGAGTATATAGTTAAAGGAGCTAAACAGTTTGTTAGCGGTGCTACTATTGGGTTAGCTGAATCAGTCCTAAGGCAGAGCATCGAAGGCACTTTAAACTTAGATGAGGACTCCACTTTTGATTTGTTATTCTCCTCACTGGCAGGTGGTACAGTACAATCAGCGTTCTCTTTGTTGTTGAGTAAAGGTAAAGTAGGGCGTACTCAAATCGTTAATATAGTTGAAGATGCGAAGTCTAAACTAGACGACAAGAAAGAAGCACTGATTCAAAAGAAAAAAGATTCTAAGTTAAAAGGTAAACAGAAGATTGGTTTTGAAAACAAGGTTGATAAAGAAATATCTGAAGTAGAAACAGCTCAAGATATACTAGACGATTCTTTAGAGGCTGTTGAAAATTCAAATAGTAAAATAGACGCTAGAGAGAAAGAGTTAGGGGCGACTGAGTTAACAGCTGAAGAAGTTTTAGAACCTAAACCAATAGAGGAACCTGAGCCTGTAGCACCTAAACCAGAAGAAGCTGAAGTTAAATTAGAAGAAGAGCCTACTGTTGTTGAAGAACCTGTTGTGGAGAAACCAATCAATGTAGACGAAACCATAGTAGTACCAGAAGTAACTGAAACAGCTAAGAGGGAAAGATTTGTTGATGATGTTAGGGAAGATAAGTTAGAAGAATTAGAAGCTATTCAATCTAGACTTGAGTCGACTCCTGGTAAAGGATCGTTAACTTTAGAAGCACCCAAACTACATAGAGCAGGTAAAAAACTAGCAGACGAAACAGCCGAGAGAGTTAGTAATCTTATTAGAATTTTAACTAAGAATTATCACTCTAATAAGTCTATAGATATAGATGTAGCTAAAGAATTGTTAAGTGAAATAAAGTTCACCAGAAGAATTAATAAAAATATAATTGATTGGTGGAATACTTTAGGTGCTCGTTTGTTACAGTCTCAACAGAAAAGAGATTATACTTGGGAGGGTAGATATAGTGAGCGAGCACAGTTACAAGACGAAGCACTTAGTAAGTTGGAGGCAACACTAGAGGCTAAAACAAGAGGCATCGTAGACGGTGATGAAGCTGATATACAATCTATGTTTGACGAGTACTTAGCTATACCGGATCAATTAAAAGCTAGGTATAAGAAACCAGTAGAAACTGAGGAAGATGAATTTGTTGAAGTATTTAAAAAACCTAAAATAGCCGAGGAAGCGGATGTAGAAACAAAACCTACTAAGGAGGTAAAACAAAACTTAGGTAAACAAAAAAAGAAACTACAAGAAAAACTAGCTGAATTACAACAACGATTCGGAGATAGGAGTAAATTGGTTTTAGCTGAGACTGGTGAAGAGCTAGCTGAAGATGCTGACATTACTGATTTGAAACAACGCATAAAGTTTTACGAACAAGCTGAAGCTGATGCTTTAGAGTTAGAGGGACTTGAAGCTGAGTTGGCTAAGGTAGCTGAGTTAGATGTAGCACCACTAGGCGAACAAAGAGCAGCTGTTACTCCTAAGCCTACAGGTCCTAAAAAAGTAAACATTAAAGCTGCTCAACTAAGAAAACGAATAGCTGCCGTTAAGAGTAATATTAAACAAAGGTTGGCTGATATAGACAGAGCTAGGCTTGAGATGACTGAGGAGTTCCAAGTAGCTAAAGCTGAAGCAGCTGTTAACAATAGGTTATCTAAACTACAATCTGAATTAGATGAACTTAGGGAAACTTTCGGAAGAGAACCTGAAGAACTTGTACCAGGTAAACCTAAAGATAAAGACCCAAGAGTAAAAGAACTGGAAGATAAAATTAAGTTCTATAAGGAAGCTCAGAATGAGATAAGGAAAATTAAAGACTTAGAAGCTGAAAGAGCTAGGTTACTAGAAGTAGAGACAGGACCGCTTGGTAGGCAACGAGAAGAGATAACACCTAAACCTACAGGACCAAAGAAAGCACCAGGTAGAGTCGAAGAGTTGAATAAAGACATAGCATTCTTGCGTAAGAATATGCGTAACAGGGTCAGGGAGATAGACCGTGCTAGGATTGAAATGTCAGACGAATTTAAAGCTGAACAACTACGCAAGGCTTACGAAAAGAAACGGACAAAACTTGAAGGTGAATTAGACGGTTTAAGGAAAAGATTTGCTGAGATAGATGAGGAAGAAGCAGCAGCTGGTTTAGCACCTAAGAAAAAGAAAGAAGACCCAAGGTTAAAGGAATTAAAAGCTAAAATAAAGTTTTACAAAGAAGCCGAGAAAGAAGCTAAACTTGTAGCTGATCTAGAGAAAGAACTAGCTAGAGTGGCTGATATAGAAGGTCGTAGTGTTATTGGCGAGGTAAGAGCTGAGATAACACCCACTCCTAAAGGACCTACTAAACCTGCTAGATCACAAGAACTTCGTAAGAAGATAGCAGATTCTAAAGCTAGGATGAGGAAGAAGATAGCTGACTTAGAGAAAGCCCGAAAAGAAATAGAAGATGCTCAGTTAAATTCTAGAATATTTAAAGAAATAGAAGACGCTTTACATAAACAATTAGAAGCAGATACATCTACTCAAATAACAAGAGGGTGGCGTTTCATACAATCACTGAGACAACAAGCTCTTATCGATCAGTTACCTTCAGTTCTTGCAGGTCTTCCTACTGGTGTGGGTGCTATGTATAAGCAATTTCTTAGACCTATAACTACTTTTATATACAACGCTGATAATGCTTCGTTACCTATAAGGACACGATTAGCTTTGGCAGACCTATCAGCTGCTTTTAAGATGCTTACAGACTTGAAGGGTGTTTGGACTGAGATGCGTCGTACTTTTGCTGAAAATGCCTCACCCATAGATAATAGAGCAGGTAAACTGTCGGATGAAATGAGTGTTTCAAAAACACCTAGAGGTACACATGCGTTAGTAGCTAGGGCATATACATCTGCCAAGAGAAGGGCTGAAGCTATTGAAAATGTATCGAACGCTTTTAATCGTTATATAAAAAATGCAGACTTGTTTTACATAATGTCTCTGGGTATTAGGGGTATTCAATCCTTAGACTCAGCTTTTAAAAGACAGCTATATAAAAGTAGGATGTATTCAAGAGCACACAAGGAAGCACTTTTAGAATTCCCTAATGACCCGCAAAAAGCTAAAGCGAGAGCTGATGAAAGATACAATGCACAATGGAAAGAAAGTGATGGGTTGTTGGTTTTAAAAGAAAAAACAGAATTTGAGGATGAAATTAATCAGATAAAAGAAGAACTGTTATTTGCAGCTGATGGTGATCTAGAAGATATGCCGTTTAACCCCGTAGAATCAATTATAGATTATACTAAAAATCTTGTTAACAATGGCGGTCTCACTGGAGCAATTATAGACGCATTCGCTCCATATATAGGAGTACCCGTTCGATCTTTTTATAGAGGAGGGAAATTAGTAATAGCTCCTGCTCAAGTATTAGCACAAGGTAGCTTATCTAAAATACCAGGTCTACGAGGTCAAATTAATCCATTTAGTAGAAAGTTAAAGGAGCTGGAAACAAAATTAAGATTTGAATACGACTTGCTTAGAAAGTTGGATGATCCGGAAAAAATAAAAGGAGCTAGAGATCGGATTAAAAACTTAACTGAAAGGCGTGATAAAACAGCTGAACGCAGATTGCGTTACAATGAAGAGCTGTTAACCGACGCTATGGTGTCTACCTCTTTGTTTGCAATGGGTAGTATGGTTGCTCTTTACTACGGAGGTACAGGTTCTCTAGAGTGGTTAACACCTGAACAAAGAAAGAATAATAAGTTAGAATCTTTTAAAATGTTTGATATGGATTACTCTGCTGCTTTACCTTGGTCGTTTCCTTTAGCTATAGCAGCGGATGTAGCTACTTGGTTGCGTATTAAGATGGAGGAAAGGGAGACGGGTAAAACTATTCTAACTAAGGATCAAACATTAGCTTTTGTTATTGGTGCTTCATTTAAGAAGTTAGCAGAAGCAATGCCATTAGCCCAAGGTGTAGAAACTGCACAAGAGATACTTAAATTTGAAGGAGACATTACTAAGAATGCTGTATCAAGATTGGTCGCTTCTTATGTACCTATACCAGCTCAAGCGAGAAAGGTAAACAATACGATAAATCAAAAAGGAATAGCGGATTTGCGGGGAGCTTCTTACTGGGAACGCATTGTTTACGGTGTAATAGCTTCTGGTGTTGGTAATTTAAAAACAGACCGTTTAGGTGAAGATGAACAAAGTACAGCTAATTGGGTAACTCAAAACATTATTAGACAAGCACCTAGAGATGAATTGATTCGTAGTGATTTTGATAAAATAGTAGCAACTGATACTCATAAAAACTTATCAAATAAACCTTCTATGTTAACTGGCGGTATTAAAATGACAGAGTGGGTAGATGAGGACGGGATGACTTTGTCTTATGCTTACGATCAAAAACTTAAAAGAACTAGCATAAAAGTTGAGGAGTTAGGTTTTAAAAAATATACAATAAAACAAGCTGTAGGTGCTTTAATAAAAGATAAAAACTGGATTAAAGAGTACAGTAAAGGATTCCAAGAAGACCCAGAGACTGGCAGATTTATTAATCCAGGTCTTAAGATTTTAAATTCTGTTTTAAGAAAATTTTACAACGAGACTCAAAAGAACTTAATAGAAGATAGCAGGTTCCTGAATAAGTTCGTTAATGAAGAAGGCGAATCGTTATACTACTTATTGCAAACTAGAGGCACTACACCAGAACCTGTAGGTCGTCCGTTATCTCCGCTCGAACTAATTACAGATTAGCAATAGTGCTTGAACTCCTAACTCAATAGTTAATAATATATTATCATGGCTGACCCACAAACATACTTTGATTATGTAGCCGACGCTGACAAGATCAGTAACGGATTCCTCGTACCTTTCGATTACTTAGAAGATGAACATGTTACAGTAGAGGTAGCAGGTGTTGTCAATACAAACACTCAACTAGTCGTTGGAAACCCTGTAAAGATAAAAGTATTATCAGGAGTGACAGCTGGTCAGATCGTCCGAGTAAGAAGAAAGAGCCAGCCTGGTACAGACCTTGTAGACTTTGTTAATGGTTCAGTACTTACTGAGAGTGAACTAGATAGAGCGTACTTGCACAACCGTTACTTAAGCGAAGAGATCAGTGAGTTAAATGATGCGTCGTTGCAGGAAGAACAAGGTGGTACGAATTGGGACGCTAAGAATAAACGCATAATAAATGTAGGAACTCCAACAAACTTAGGAGACGCTACCACAAAAGCTTATGTAGACGGTATCGCATCTGCCATCGCAACAGGTGTAGGAATAACTCCAGACTTCAACAAGTTCACAGGTAACGGTACGACTGATACATTCTCTCTTTCTTTTACTACAAATGGTGTAGCTTCTTCTGCTGTGCTGGTTTCTATCAACGGTGCGGTACAAGACCCAAGCGACTATACAATCGCAGGTGGTGCAGATGAGATACAATTCGTAACACCTCCACCTAATCTTTCAGAAATCCTTGTTATCGAGCGGGGATATAAAGTAGCAACAGATATACCAACGCAGTACGATTGGGGAAGTGTAGCCACTGATCCAGTATCTGCTTCTTATTCTTACGGACAAATAGTATAAACAAACATTATGAGCATCGCAGTACAAATCAGAAGAGGCACAGACTCCCAAAACACTAGCTTTACCGGAGCAGTCGGAGAGTTAATCTACACGACAGACCAAAAGAAAGTTTATGTTCACGACGGTTCTACCGCAGGTGGTACACTTGTTAGTGGTGGTAGCGGAGATATTACATCCGTTGTTGCGGGTACAGGGTTGAGTGGGGGAGCTACTACTGGAGACGCTACATTGAATATAGCAAACGGAGGAGTAGATACTTTACAGTTAGCTAACAACGCAGTGACTTCCGATAAGCTTGCTACTACATTAGACTTCGGATCAATCGTATAAAAATATAAGTCATGCCAAACATACAAGTAAAACTTAGAAGAGGTACAGCAACCGAGCACAATACTTTTACAGGTGCTGAAGGTGAAGTAACTGTAGATACAACTAACGACACACTCAGAGTACACGACGGGTCAACCGCTGGTGGTGTAAGACTAGCAAAGCTTAGTGAAGCAGGTGGTAGCGGTACAGTAACTTCTGTAGACAGTGGTACAGGACTGACAGGTGGTCCTATTACTACTAGCGGTACGCTTAGTATTGCAGACAACGGTGTTACCTTTGCTAAGATGCAAGACATTAACACTGCTAAAGTAATTGGTAGAACAACAGCTGGTAGTGGTAATCCTGAAGAAGTATCGATACTAGACGAAGATACTATGACATCTAACTCTGCTACTGCACTTGCTACACAACAAAGCATCAAGGCGTATGTGGATAGCCAAGCGTCTGGTATTCAAGCTAAATGTTCTTTTGCATCGAACGGTACTCTAGATAGTGGTGGTAATGTAAATGTATCAACAGTTGTAAGAAACAGTACTGGCACCTATACAGTAACTTTCAC
>Ga0209534_10003347_pt1 | contig 15331 bp, 9 predicted proteins | sample COG_07_FD_184751 | JGI IMG/M metagenome (GOLD analysis project Ga0209534, IMG submission 184751) | Pelagic Microbial community sample from North Sea - COGITO 998_met_07 (SPAdes) (version 2) | ecosystem: Environmental > Aquatic > Marine > Neritic zone/Coastal water | place: Helgoland, sampling...
ACTACTATGCAGGCGCCATCGGAACCTCTTTCGCCGCGCCACTGGTCAGTGGTTCACTGGCTCTGCTAAAACAGATGTTTCCAACCGTCGGCAATCATGAGCTGGTCAGCCGGCTGCTGAGCACCGCCAACAAGACCGGCATTTACGCTGACAGCGCTATTTATGGCCTAGGTTTACTCGACTTAAATGCCGCCACTTCTCCAGTTGGCGGCCTCGCCATTGCCAGCGGTGGTAACCTTGACGCAGGCTTGCTCAGTCTTACTAATGGGACCATCGACAGCGCGCACGGAGTGCTCGGCGCGAGCCTTCTGCGAGCGCTAACAGATGAATCCATTGCCCTGTTTGATCAGCAGGGCTTCCCTTTCCACCGCGATGCCAGCGTGCTGATCAAGCGGCGCCAACAGTCCTCTCAGGCAACCCTTAAACATCGGCAGCAGCATCTAGACAATGGCGCAAGACTGCAACTGGGCCGGGCCCGCTCAGGTGTCGAGAATGGCAATGCTCAGTTTCATCCAGACGCCCAAAATCAAGACTATTTTGCTCTGCAAATTGACAACCCAACAGGCAATCAGCGTTTTATCGGCATAAATGCCAATCCCGGCTGGTTTTTCGGCGTCTACTCAGACAACCTGGTGACACCAGCCAGCGACTCCGCCGGAAACCGTTTTGCCGCACCCTGGTTACGCCTGGCTCAACATGGCATAAGTAGTGGCGGCGACGTGGATGTAGGCAAAGGCACACTGCGCGCAGGGCTGTTTCAGGGCTCAGCAGTGGATAAGTTCGTATCGCTGGATGACAAACACAAAAATCATGGCGGGCTGTTTGAGTACAGTTTATCGCCACTCCACTTCAAGGTTCACCCTGACACCAGTCTCAGCCTCAATATTCAAGCCGGGTTTATTCGCGAACAGGATAGTCTGCTCGGGACCACCGTCGGATCAGCGCTGGGGCAGTTTAAACAGAGTTCGACACGCTTTGCGGGTATCAACGGTTATCTGCAGCTGGGTGCCAAATGGCAGGGAATTTTCGCTCTCTACCAAGGCATCACTGACCGTCCTGCAGGAGCCGCAATGCAGCCAGATACGCCCCTGCTCGATCTCGAGTCAGCTGTTCGCAGTCAGTCCTGGGCGCTGAGTTTATACAGCTCGCCGAATTGGCAGAGAGACGACCAACTCAGTATCACGCTGCAGCAACCCCTGCGTGTGGACAGTGGTCACGGAAGGCTGCGTATCGCCAGCGATCGAACGCCTGATCGGCAGGTTCGATACAAAACCATTCACTTCGATCTTCAACCCAAGGGCCGCGAGCAACATCTTGAGCTGCACTATCAATTCAAGTGGGGCCGCCAACAAACTCATGAGGACACTTTAAACGGGACTGTGAGAGATAGCGCTCAGCAGGCTGTTAGTGTCTCAGTCCGAGTCGAATACCACCATCAGCCTGAGCACAATCCTCTGAACCGAGGTTATGGGCTGGTGGAATTGTCACTATTTAAGCCACTATCCGACTAGTTGTCTCTTTCTGCTTACGCCTTAAAGCTTTACCATAGCGACTTCAGAATGGACTGAATGAAAGAGAGAGTTAAATGGCCAAAAGAAATGCGTTTTATGCACAATCTGGAGGCGTCACATCCGTGATCAACGCCTCTGCCTGCGGAGTCATTGAAACCTGCCGCGCCAATAAAGACAAAATCGGAACTCTATACGCTGGGAAAAATGGCATTATCGGCGCGTTGCTTGAAAACCTGATCGACACCAGCAAAGAATCTCGAAACGCAGTCGCATCACTTAGGCACACCCCCGGTGGCGCCTTCGGATCCTGTCGCTACAAGATGCAAAATATCGATGACAACCCGGCCGAATATGAGCGTCTGGTCGATGTGTTCAAAGCGCACAATATCGGTTACTTCTTCTATAACGGCGGCGGCGACTCTGCCGACACCTGCCTCAAAGTAGCACAGATTGCTGAACGCATGAATTACCCGATTCAGGCCATTCATATTCCCAAAACCATCGACAACGACCTGCCGTTTACCGACTGCTCACCCGGCTTTGGTTCAGTGGCAAAGTATGTCGCCGTTTCAACCAAAGAGGCGAGCCTTGATATCGCCTCAATGGCCGCATCATCGACCAAGATTTTTATTCTTGAGGTGATGGGCCGCCACGCCGGTTGGATTGCCGCATCGGGCGGGTTGGCGGCAGAGCAGGCAGGTGAACCACCGCATATTATTGTATTCCCGGAAATTCCATTTGTGCGTGAAGAGTTTATTGCCAAGGTCGACGCCACAGTGGCAGAAAAAGGCTACTGCGTGGTGGTTGCCTCGGAGGGCGCCAAGTATGCTGATGGCGCATTGATCTCCGGCTCGCTGCATAAAGATGCCTTTGGTCATCAGCAGCTCGGTGGTGTTGCTCAAACTCTGGCGAGCATGGTCAAACATAGCCTCGGCCACAAGTATCACTATGCCCTGTCAGACTACCTACAGCGCTCGGCGCGTCATATCGCCTCGAAAACTGACGTCGAACAGGCCTATGCCGTCGGTCGCGCCGCAGTCGAAAAAGCCCTCGAGGGCAAACGCGGAATTATGGTCACCATCGAACGCGGCAAGAGCAAGAAATACAGCTGGTCGCTGGGCGAGGCGCCGCTCAGCAAAGTCGCTAATGTCGAGAAGAAAATGCCCCGCTCATTTATCACCAAAGATGGCTTTGGCATCACCGCCAAAGCGCGCGAGTACCTACAGCCGCTAATCGTAGGGGAAGATTATCCACCGTTTAAAAATGGTGTCCCCCAGTATGCCAAGCTGAAAAATCATCTGGTCGACAAAAAGCTCGAGACAAGCTTTGAAGCTTAACGACTAAGAGCTGTTAGTTAACTATCGTAGACTGCGCGCGGAAGCGCTTCACCCTGTAAAAAGGCGCGCAGATTCTCAACGGTCTGATCTATCAGCCGCTGCCGTGACTGCCGCGCAACCCAGGCGCAGTGAGGTGTCACAATCAGATTGGGAATACGTGTGTCGAGTAACGGATTGCCATCGCGGGGAGGCTCGCGGGTTAACACATCAACCCCGGCTCCGGCGATGCTGCCGCTTACTAGCGCGTGTTTGAGCGCCGACTCATTAACTAGGCCGCCTCGCGCCGCATTGATCAGAATCGCCGACGATTTCATCGCTGCCAACTCGGCCTGATCAATTAAATTGCTCGTCTCAGGCGTCAACGGACAATGCAGGCTGACAATATCGGCGACGGCTAAAAACTCGTCAAATTCCACCCGCCGGATATCATCCTGGTCATATCTCGGGTAATGCCGCCCCGGGAGTGCCGCATAGATAACCTTCATACCAAAGGCCTCACCCACTTTCGATACTGCGCGCCCCAGCTCGCCGGCACCGACAATGCCAAGTACTTTGCCCTGTAATTCCTCCACCGGGAAGCCGAGCAAACAGAAAAAGGAATTTTTCTGCCAGGTTCCATCCGCTGCCACGCGCTGATAGTCGGCGAGTTTAGTGGTCAGCGACAGAATCAGCGCCCAGATATGCTGCACTACCGAGCCAGTGCCATATTTCACTGCATTGCACACCGCCACACCCCGCTCAGCCGATGCCCGCAAATCGATTACATCAGTGCCTGTAGCCAGCACCGAAATCATCTTTAAGCCCGGAGCCACTGACAGACTGAGGGCATTGACTGGCGCCTTGTTAGTCAGAACAATCTGGCTATCGGCAATGCGCTCACCCACCTGTTCTGGCGATGTCTGCGGGTAAACCGACCAGTTCACTGGTAGAGCGAAGAGAGCATTTAAATCCAGATCATCGGGCCCGAGAGTATCGGCGTCGAGAATAACGGCGTTTATCGTCTCACCCATATTATTGTGCATCCCAGAATTTACGCATCTCCACATAGAGAAACGACGCAGTCCAAGTAATCAGTACCAGCCCGGTGAGCGACTCAATGCCAACCAGATAACGCAGATCACCAATCGGCACAATATCGCCAAAACCGAGAGTGGTAAATGTGGTGAAAGAAAAGTAAGCACAGTCGAGCAATGTGCCAGTGAAGGTCCCGGTATACGTCCCCTCGAGGTGGCCCCAACCCGAATTATGGTGCATAACATAATAGGCCAGCGCAAACAGCCAGATCTCGATAACGTGCGCTATCAACGCCCCGAGCACGCCCAGCACAATTCTGAAGCGATGGGGTACCGCCAGTTTCGGCATCAGCAGGGTCATTTGAAAGAGAATTTCATAGTGAATAACCACCGCCAATGCGACAATGGCACTGACAACAAAAAGCACTGTAATCATATTGTCTATTCCCTTTTCTATTCTGGCTTCTATTTACTTTTTTAAGCTCGCGCCGGGGGATTTGCCGCTGCGCGCTATGATATTACCCTGCAACATCGCATAATACGCGTCACCCGTTGATCAGCAATATGTAACACTATTCTTTAACCAGCTTCAGGACAAAAACAACCATGTCTGCAGTGCTCAGTCTCTACCAGAAAAGCGTCTTGCGTCACCCCCTCGGTGCCATTTTTGCCGTTCTAGCTCTAGCGCTGGCCATGGCCTTTGGATTGCCCAACTTCAAGCTCGACGCCTCGGCAGACTCCCTGACTCTGGAACATGACGATGACCTCAACTATTTTCGTCAGGTAGTCCAGCGCTATGGCAGCGACAACTTTTTGATTGTGACCTTTTCACCAAAACAGGGCGACCTGTTTGATGACGAGAATCTGCAGGTACTCTCATCCCTACGCGATGAGTTAGCCAAAATAGAGGGTGTTGAGAGCATGCTCTCGCTGCTGGATGTACCCCTACTTTACAGTCCAAAAATTGGCGTGGCAGATCTCAAAAATGATCTCAATACACTTCTCTCGCCGGGCGTTGATCGTCAACTGGCGCGCGAAGAATTTCTCACCAGCCCAATCTACAAAAACCTGATTTTGAGTCCCGACGGTCAAACGACCGGTATGCTGGTGACACTTGCGTTGGATCAGAAATATCTCGACTTGGTCAACCAACGCGACGCACTTCGGCTGATCAAAAGCCAGCAAGCACTGTCTCAAGATCAGCAAATCGAGTTGGATCGTGTCAGCAAGGAGTTTCTCGACCACCGTACAGCCAAGGCTGCAGAAACCCATCAGCTGGTAGCTGATGTGCGCACCCTGATGGACGGGTACCGTGATCGCGCGACCATTTTCCTCGGCGGCCCCGACATGATCACTGCCGATATGATCGACTTTATAAAAAGCGACCTAGCAGTGTTTGGTGCCGGTATTCTGATCTTTATTATCGTCACACTAGCGCTGATTTTTCGGCAGCTACGCTGGGTGATTCTCCCGCTGGCCACCTGTGCTTTGTGCCTGGTTATTATTCTCGGCTTCCTCAGCTGGATAGATTGGCGTCTGACGGTGATTTCATCCAATTTCGTCTCGCTGCTGCTAATCATCACTCTCGCTCTGACCATGCACCTAATTGTCCGTTACCGCGAACTGCAGCGCAGTCAGCCTGACGCTACGCAGGAACAGCTGGTCACCGCTACCGTTACCTCAATGGCTAAACCCTGCCTGTACACAGTGCTCACCACCATGGTCGCCTTCCTGTCCCTGGTGGTAAGTAATATTCGCCCGGTTATAGACTTTGGTTGGATGATGACCATTGGCATCTCGTTAGCGCTGGTGGTTGCCTTTATTATTATTCCCGCCGGCATGATGTTACTCGACCGTGGTAAAAATAGCGGCGGCAATGATAACTCAGCCTCTTTTACCTCGGTATTTGCTCGCTTTACCGAACATCACGGCACGCTGGTGCTTGTGATCGCACTGGCCTTGGCCGCCCTGTCAGCGGTCGGCATTACCCGACTGGAGGTAGAGAATCGCTTTATCGATTACTTCCGCAGTGATACCGAAATTTATCAGGGCATGGAAATTATCGACGCCTCCCTCGGCGGCACCACTCCCATGGATATCATTTTGCAGGCCCCCACTTTCGCTGCATCCGAACAAAGTGTTGCCGATAACACCAGCTTTTCTGCCGACGACGATTACGCCGATGATGCCTTTACCGACGACGCCTTTACCGACGACGCCTTCGGTGAAGATGCATTTGCCGTCGATGCCTTTGAGGCCCCAACGGCAGACAGCGACTATGCCGATGACCCATTCGGCGATGATGCCTTTGGTGCAACGGACCAGGCCAGCGGCGATCAGTTAAAAGACACTTACTGGTTTACCTCGACCGGCCTGGCCGATCTAGCCAAGCTGCAAGCCTATATCGAATCACTGCCGGAAGTCGGCAAAGTCAGTTCGCTGGTGCAAATCTATGATGTCGCCAGCGACCTCAGTGGCCACAAGTTGAATGACTTTGAAATCGCCTTTATGCGCAAAAGTTTCGGCGATGATATCTATCAACAGATGGTCGCACCTTATTTGATCGAAGACATCGATGAAGCCCGCATTCAATTGCGCGCTATGGAAACTCAAGGTTTGCTGCGACGGGCCGAATTGCTGGAAAAAATTCGTGATTACGCAATTAATGAGGTCGGCATTGCAGCAGAGGATATTCGCTTTACCGGCCTGCTGGTGCTCTACAACAATATGCTACAGAGTCTCTACAAGTCGCAGATACTGACTTTGGGCGCGGTGTTTATCGGCATTATGCTAATGTTTTTAGTGCTGTTCCGCTCGGTGAAAATTTCCGTTATCGCCATCCTGCCCAATTTCCTCGCAGCGGGTATTGTCCTCGGCGGCATGGGCTTAGCCGGCATTCCGCTGGATATGATGACTATCACCATTGCCGCGATCACCGTCGGTATCGGCGTCGATCACGCAATTCATTACATCACTCGGTTTCAGCGAGAGTTCAGTGTCGACGGAAACTATATCGCTTCCATGCATCGCGCCCATGCCAGTATTGGGTTAGCACTGTTCTACACCGCTATTACGATAATTGTCGGCTTCTCGATACTGGCACTGTCAAATTTTATTCCTTCAATCTACTTTGGCCTGCTTACGGGTTTGGCGATGACAGCGGCACTGCTCGGTTCAATGACGCTGCTGCCCAAGCTGATCCTGATTGTTAAACCTCTGGGTCCTGAACAGCGCGCTTAACTCGGTAACGGTTGAGCGCGGACTCTGAAACGCATATTTTAAATGGACGACTAAAACTCCGATGCCACTTGTCACCCTGCAGGACATTTATCTCAGTTATGGCCAACCCCCGCTGATCGATCATATCAATCTGGTTATCGAGCCCGGCGAGCGCGTCTGTCTCATCGGTCGCAATGGCGCTGGCAAATCGACTCTGCTGAAAATTCTCACCGGACAAGTTATTGCTGATGACGGCGTACTGAAACGTGCCGCCGGAGTGAAAATTGCCCAGCTCGAACAATCGGTGCCCCACGACGCAACCGGTACAGTATTTGATGTTATTGCCGAAGGCCTCGGTGAAGAGGGCAAGTTGGCCGCGCGCTATCACCACCTGATTTTGGAACTCGGCAATAACCCCGATGACAAGGTCATGCGCGAACTCGAAGACTGTCAGGCCGAACTCGAGCGCGTCGACGGCTGGGATATCAACCAGCGTGTTGAAGCCATCGTCACCAAAATGGAGCTCAATCCGGATGTGGATATCTCCAGTCTCTCCGGCGGTTATAAACGTCGCGTGCTGCTGGCGCGAGCTCTGGTCTGCAACCCGGATCTATTATTGCTGGACGAACCGACCAACCATCTGGATATCGATGCCATTCAATGGGTCGAACAATTTCTGCTGAAATGGGAAGGTGCACTGCTGTTTATCAGTCACGATCGGCGCTTTATGGACAATCTAGCGACCCGGTTTATCGAGATTGATCGCGGCCAGCTAGCGGAATTTCACTGCAACTACAGCACCTATATTCAGCGCAAAAAAGAGATGCTGGAGATCGAAGACAAGCACAACGCGCTGTTCGATAAACGCCTGTCACAGGAAGAGGTATGGATCCGCCAAGGCATCAAGGCACGTCGCACCCGTAATGAAGGTAGGGTTCGGGCGTTGGAGGCTCTGCGCGTCGAGTATGCCAATCGCCGCAAACAACTCGGCACAGCAAAAATGGATATCCAGCAAGCGGAAAAATCCGGCAAAATCGTCGCCGAAGCCGAGAATATCAGCTTCGCCTTTGATGATGGCAAAGCAGTGGTGCAGTCGTTCTCAACCCTGATCCAGCGCGGCGACAAAGTCGGCCTGATCGGCCGCAATGGCGTTGGCAAGACCACTTTACTAAAATTGTTACTCGGCCAGCTGGAGCCGCAACAGGGTCGCATCAAAACCGGCACAAATCTCAATGTCGCCTACTTTGACCAGTATCGTTCCGCCTTGGACGAGTCCAAAACCGTTCAGGACAACGTTTCTGGAGGTCGTGACATGCTCGACGTTGGCGGCAAATCGCGGCACGTTATCAGCTATTTGCAGGATTTTCTCTTTAGCCCTGATCGCTGCCGGCAACCGGTCAGCGCCCTGTCCGGCGGTGAGCGCAACCGCTTGCTGCTCGCCAAACTGTTTACCCGGCCATCCAATATTCTGGTCCTCGACGAACCCACCAATGACCTGGATATCGATACGCTCGACCTGCTAGAAGAACTGCTGATCGACTACCAGGGAACTGTATTACTGGTCAGCCACGACCGTGCGTTTCTCAATAATGTAGTCACCAGCACCCTTGTATTTGAAGGCAATGCGGTCATTAACCAATATGTCGGTGGCTATGATGACTGGTTGCGTCAACGCAGCGTTGAGCAAAAAACCGCTGCCGCACCGGCTTCAGCCGCCAAACCACAAAACAAACCAGCGACAAAAAAGCGCTCGTACAACGTGCAGCGTGAACTAGACAATCTACCTGGCGAAATTGAGCGACTAGAAACCGAGATTGCAGCGATCTCGGAACAGATCAATCAGCCAGACTTTTACCAGTCCGATCGCACAGTTACTGCACCAATCGAGCAAAATCTGGTCGCCCTGCAAGACCAGCTCAACCACTGTTATCAACGCTGGGAACAGCTTGAAGTAGAGTAATGCAGAGCTAATATGGCTAATTCAGCCTTGAACATAGCGTAATCGGACGCGGGGCTTTAAAATCAGCTGAAAATTGACAACCTTAGAACCCATAACATGACTGACTCGGTTACAAATAGCCACAAACCACTTGTTCTGCTCATTCTTGATGGCTTCGGCTACAGCGATGACAGCCAATACAATGCCATTAAAAGTGCTGACGCGCCGACCTGGCAGTCACTCTGGACGCAGCGCCCCAAAACCCTGATTCATACATCGGGCATGGCTGTGGGCCTGCCTGAAGGGCAGATGGGCAATTCTGAAGTGGGGCATATGACACTCGGTGCCGGGCGCGTGGTCTACCAAAACTTTACCCGTATCAACAAAGCAATCGCCGATGGTGACTTCTTTAGCAATCCGGTCTATTGCAACGCCATCGACCGGGCCCAGCGCAGCGGCAATGCGGTACATGTTATGGGCCTGCTGTCACCTGGTGGCGTGCACAGTCACGAAGATCATATTAACGCGATGCTCGAGATGGCAGCCCAGCGCGGCGCGAAAAAAATCTACCTGCACGCTTTTCTCGATGGTCGCGACTGCCCTCCGCGCAGCGCCCAACCCTCGCTGGAAAAAACTCAGGCACTATTGTCGAAACTCGGGGTCGGCAAAATCGCTTCAATCTGTGGTCGCTTTTATGCCCTTGATCGGGACAATCGTTGGGATCGCGTTACTGAAGCCTACAACTTAATCACCACTGGTGAGGCTACTTACAGAGCCGAGGACCCGATTGAAGCACTCCAAAATGCCTATGCTCGGGACGAAAATGACGAATTTGTGCGGGCTACAGCCATCGTCGCCGCTGGCGAGAGCCCTACGCAAATAAGCGATGGCGATGCAGTGATCTTTATGAACTTCCGCCCCGACCGTGCCCGCGAGATTGCCCATGCACTAACTGACTCAGAATTCGAAGGCTTCGAGCGCGCGGCAACACCCAAACTATCAACCTTTGTGCAAACCACAGAATATCAAGACACCATTAATGCGCCCTGTGCCTACCCGCCTATTTCGTTGGTCAATTCCCTGGGAGATTATCTTGCCAGTCAGGGCAAGCGCCAGCTGCGCATAGCTGAAACGGAAAAATATGCCCATGTAACCTTCTTTTTCAGCGGCGGTCGCGAATCGCTCTATGCGGGTGAAGAGCGTATTCTGGTGCCATCTCCACAGATAGCCACCTACGACAGTAAGCCGGAAATGAGCGCGCCGGAGGTCACTGAAAAACTGGTTGCAGCGATTGGCTCCGGCAAGTTCGACACTATTATCTGCAACTATGCCAACTGCGATCAGGTCGGCCATACCGGTAATTTTGAGGCATCGGTCAAAGCCGTAGAAGCGGTCGACAATAGTCTTGCCCAGGTTGTTGCCGCGATCGAAAAAGCCGGTGGAGAAATACTGATCACCGCAGATCATGGCAATGTGGAAGAGATGTTCGACGAGGCCAACAATCAGCCCCACACCCAGCACACTACTCTGCCAGTCCCGCTGGTCTATGTGGGTGATCGTCAGCTCAGCCTCGACAGCGGCGGCTCGCTTGCCGATATCGCGCCGACCATGTTGGCGCTGATGGGCCTGGCCAAGCCAGCAGAAATGACTGGCCGATCGTTAATCAAGCAATGAAACTAAACAGGCTGGTTATTAATGGGGCACTCAGCTTTGCTCTATTGGTGGTGTCTGTTAGCGCTTTTTCGAACGCTGACGACAAAGCCAAGCTAGCTAGTTTAAAAAGTGCTATCAGCACCCTGGAAAAACAGCTTGATAAACGCGACAACGAAAAAAACAGCTTGCTCGCTGAACTCAAAAAAGCCGAAATTGCAGCCGCGCAGGCGAACCAAAACATTCGTCAACTAAACATCAAAATCGACCAACTCAGCAACAATATTAGCGGGCTTGGCAGACAACAGACCAAGTTAAAAAGCTCGATCAAGAAGCAGAATGCGATGGTCAGCGAACAACTTGCCGCAGCCTACAAAATGGGCAATCAGGAGCCGATCAAGTTATTGCTCAATCAGGAAGACCCTCAGCAGCTGGCCAGATTACTCAAGTATTACAGTTATATCCTCGAGGCGCGCAACGAAAAAATTTCCAACTACATCGCTGATGTCGACAGGCTTTCGGCGCTGCAGATGAAATCTATTGAGCAGAAACGCCTGCTCGACAGCGCCAAAACCGAGCTGGAAAAAGATCAACAAACACTGCTCTCCAGCACCAAGCGAAGACAGGCCACAGTCAAGCAACTCAATGTGTCGCTGCAAAATGATAAGACCAAGTTGAGTAAACTTCAGAAAGAGCGCAGCGAACTCGAAGAACTGCTGCAAAATGTTCGCAGCGTGGCAAAAAAAATAGCCCTGAAAAGCCCTCCGGGCGGCAAGAGCTTTGCCTCACAGAAAGGCCTCATGAGCTGGCCGCTCAAAGGCCGAATCGCCCATGCATTCGGCAGTCAGCGCAGCGGCTCACTGCGCTGGGATGGCTGGCTGATCGGCGCCGACAGCGGCGAATCAGTGGCTGCAGTGCACGATGGTCAGGTGATCTTTTCCAACTATATGCGTGGATTTGGGCTATTAATTATCGTAAACCACGGCGATGGTTATATGACCCTCTATGCACACAACCAAGAGCTACTCAAAAACACTGGCGACTGGGTATTAAGCAACGAACCTATTGCGCGCGCGGGAGATACCGGCGGGCTGGAGAAGCCAGCTCTGTATTTTGAAATTCGCAAACAGGGTCAACCCGCCGACCCAAAAGCTTGGCTCGGTACGCGCTGATCAAACACCCACTCAATCTGAATAAAACAGCTAACCGTGCAACGAAATGACAAAAATGAGTTCCAAACTAACAACACCCCCCGACCGGGTTTGATTGCGGCTCTAATGGAAAAATAACCTATGTATAAACAGTATTTGACCGCCCCCATAGCATTGTTGTTGTTCGCAACAATCGCTTTTTTACCACTTCAAGTCACGCTTGCCGAAGACGCCAGTGCTGTCGACAGCGCCGCGAACCAGCAGGAGCGATTACCACTCCGCGAGCTGCGGCTGTTTACCCAGGTCTTTGAACAGATCCGTCGCGGCTATGTTGAAGAGGTCGCCGACACCGAGCTATTGGAAAATGCCATCGCCGGACTGCTGCTGGAACTCGACCCTCACTCTGTCTATTTAAATGCAAATGATTATGACGACCTGCAGGAAGCCGCGACCGGAGAATACGGTGGACTGGGACTCGAAGTCGGTTCCGAACGAGGCATGATCAAGGTTATTTCACCTATCGATGGTTCGCCCGCAGCTAAAGCAGGCATACAGGCCGGCGATCTAATTGTTGAAGTCGATAACACGCCCGTTCGCGGCATGGCCGTACAGAAGGCAATAGACAAACTGCGGGGAGAGAAGGGCACCAATATTCGTCTGACGGTTCTGCGCGAAGGCGAGGATGCACCGATTGAAATTGAGATCACCAGAGACATTATTCAGCTCAGCTCTGTGCGCAGTCGCCTGCTCGAACCGGGCTACGGCTATGTTCGAGTTTCTCAATTTCAGGTCACTTCGGGAAAAGATTTCAAAGATGCACTGAAGTCACTGCAGCAAGAGGGGCCGCTAAAAGGCGTAATCATCGATTTGCGTAACAATCCGGGTGGACTGGTCCCGGCCTCAGTGGAGATTGCCGATGCGGTGCTCGATAGCGGCACCGTAGTCTATACCGAGGGGCGCCTGCCAAGTGCCAATACACGCTTTGAAGCCACTGAAGGTGACCTGATTGCAGGCACCCCAATCGTTGTCCTGATCAACGGAGGAAGTGCCTCTGCCTCGGAAATCGTCGCCGGCGCACTGCAAGACCATCAGCGCGCAGCCATTATCGGCACACAAAGTTTTGGCAAGGGTTCAGTGCAAACGGTGATCCCGCTGGGTGATGGCCGCGCCGTTAAACTTACAACCGCACGTTACTTCACCCCCAGCGGCCGCTCTATTCAGGCCGAGGGAATTGTGCCAGACATCGTTTTCGAGCCCGCCGAAATTAGGCGCTACACCAAGCGCAAGCAACTTCGTGAAGCGGATCTTGAGGGACATCTGGAGCAAGCCGACAGCAAGCTCGAGCCGGCTCAGAATGACGATAAAAGTGTCACCGATGACAACCAGCTCTATGAAGCGCTTAACGTGTTAAAAGGGTTTCAATTATTGGGCAAAGCAGTTTTCAGTAAAGCTGATACTTTGCCAGATATCCCTGATACTGAGATGAAATAAGAATAATTCGGGGCCGGGAGGCCCCTTTTTAGTCAGATACTTTTAAGCAGAGATGTTACCTGCACTTACTGGTGAAGATGAACATCTCGCTGCGGGTAGGGGATGGAGATACCGTTGGCGTCGAAGGCTTTTTTGACCGCTTCGGTAAGACTGAAATGCACCGCCCAGTAATCACTGCTGGCAACCCAGGGCCGACAAACCAGATTAACGCTGCTATCGGCCAGTGCGACAACAGCAATAACCGGCTTCGGCTCTTCGAGTATACGCGCGTCCGCTGCGAGCACAGCTTCGAGCACACTGCGTGCGGCATCTATATCGTCCCGGTAGCCGATACCAAAAATCAGGTCGATACGACGCGTATCGTTGGCTGAGTAGTTGATGATATTGCCACTGATAATTTGACCGTTGGGAACAATGACTTTTTTGTTGTCGCCGGTATGCAGCTCAGTAGTAAAGATCTGAATACTTTGAATCACCCCGGAGGTGCCGGCTGCTTCGACAAAATCGCCCACTTTAAACGGGCGAAAGATCAGCAGCAACACACCGGCGGCAAAGTTGGACAGCGACCCCTGCAGGGCCAAACCCACCGCCAGTCCGGCGGCACCAATAATGGCGACAAAGGAGGCGGTCTGCACACCGAGCTGGCCGAGCGCGGCGATACAGACAAATATCAGTAACCCATAGTAAGTAAGGCTACCGACAAAATGCCGGATCGCCGGATCGATGGCGTTCTTCTCCATAAGCTTTTCGAGCATTGCCGACAGTCGCCGGATTACCCATTTACCGACGGCAAAAATAACCAGCGCCATAAGCACTTTGATGCCATATTGAATGACCAGTGCCTGAATTGCCTCAAATTTTTCTTCCATGATTGTCTCCTTGTTGATTGCCGCCGCTCTGGCGCATTACTACGTGTTTTCTATTTCAAGTTTATCCACTTTCTGAAACCCGCGCGGTAATTTATGTCCGCGCCGGCCACGCTCACCCCGATAGTGCTCGAGGTCTTTGCTCTTCATAACAAGATAACGCTTTCCTGAATGGACGACCAGTGAATCGCCCTCGGAAATAACCCCGTAATCGATCACAAACTCTTCACGCGCCTGCAGTCGCGAACCGGGAATATTAATAATTTTATTGCCTTTACCTCGCGCCAGCTCGGGTAGCTCTGCTATCGGGAAGACCAAAAGACGACCTTCATTGCTGACCGCTGCAATCAAGGCATTGGCGTCATTGACCAACTTTGGCGATAAGATACGAGCACCTTTGGGCAACGAGACCACCGCTTTACCGGCACGGTTTTTGGTGTAGAGATCGCCAATATTGCCAACAAATCCATAACCCGCGTCAGTGCCCAGCAGCACTTTCTGATCGTCTGCACCCATAATCACATCAGTGAACATTGCCCCAGGAGCGACATTAAGCCGTCCAGTTGCCGGCTCACCCTGCCCGCGTGCCGAAGGCAGTGTATGCCCCGGCAGCGCATAGAAGCGCCCGTTAGAGTCCTGTAAGAAGACATTCTGATTGCTGCGCCCAAACGCTGCGGAGAGGAAGCTATCACCAGACTTGTAGCTCAATGCAGTGGGATCAATATCGTGACCCTTGGCCGCCCTGATCCAACCCTTGTCAGAGAGTACCGCCGTGATCGGTTCGGCGATAAGGAGATCTTTTTCGTTAAAGGCCTGCGCTTCGCCGCGCTCAACCAGCGGCGAGCGCCGCTCATCACCAAACTCTTCAGCGCTGGCTTTGAGCTCATTTTTAACCAGGGTTTTTAAGCGCGCGTCGGAACCGAGAATCAACTCCAGCTCGGCCTTCTCTTTCGCCAGCTCATCCTGTTCTGCACGAATCTTCACTTCTTCCAGTCTCGCCAACTGACGCAACTTGGTGTCGAGTATATATTCCGCCTGTACATCGGAGAGGCCAAAGCGCGCTATCAAAGCTGGCTTTGGCTCGTCCTCTGTACGAATAATATGAATCACCTCATCAATATTCAAAAAGGCGATTAACAAACCATCTAACAGGT
>Ga0209534_10003354_pt1 | contig 15311 bp, 12 predicted proteins | sample COG_07_FD_184751 | JGI IMG/M metagenome (GOLD analysis project Ga0209534, IMG submission 184751) | Pelagic Microbial community sample from North Sea - COGITO 998_met_07 (SPAdes) (version 2) | ecosystem: Environmental > Aquatic > Marine > Neritic zone/Coastal water | place: Helgoland, sampling...
GCGGTGATACTTGTGGAGCCAAGAGGCGTAAAATCGAACTATTTTAGGTTTGATTTAGCTATTTTTAAATGAAAAATAAGTTAACTTTCTACACAGCCATTCCAATGGTCCGAATTGGTTTTTTTTTAAAACTAAAGGAGAAACTATTAAAATTAGTACCCATACAGCAATTACAACAAGGAAATGCTGCAATCTGTCAAGCGTACCGAAAAGCCCTAATCCATGGCCATTAAAAATATTGATTGTAGCCTTCTAAACCAGCACCAATTGTGGGGTTCATACACGCCATACTGATTTGAGAAAAAGATGTGATATTCATAATCAGAATTCCTAAAACAGCAAATCCACGTATCAAGTCGAGCGAATGAATTCTGTTTTTTAAGTTAATAGGCTGGGATAAACTTGACATTATTACTTGTATTTATATTTTAGTTGTTATTTTAATCAACATCAATTAATGTTATGTTACTTTTGCTTAGGTCTGCACATGACGAATATAAATAAAAATTAAACCATCTAAAATGAAACATTTCTTTACCTTTTTAGTTACGTTATTCCTAACGCTAAACACTTTTGGTCAAGTAGTTGTAAACAATGAAAACCCAGATGGTTCTGTAGCCTTTAAAAAGGAAACTACAGAAACAATACAAGTAGCAGAAACCACATTTACGAACCCAGTTTTAAAAGGGTTTTATCCAGATCCAAGTATTTGCAATGTTAATGGGAATTATTATATGATTAACTCAACATTTGCATATTTTCCAGGAATTCCTATTTTTAAAAGTGATGATTTAATAAACTGGAAACAAATAGGAAATGCTTTAGACAGGTTAGAACAATTAGATTTAGAAGGTTTAAGAGTTTCAAGAGGTGTTTTTGCGCCTGCAATTTCTTATCATAACGGAATGTTTTATATTGTTAATACAATTGTTGGGGGTAAAAACAATTTTATTATTTCTGCTTCTAATCCTGCAGGACCTTGGTCTAATCCAACTTGGTTGCCTAAAGTAGAAGGTATAGATCCTTCTATGTTTTTTGATGAAAATGGGAAAACCTATGTTGTTTTTAATAGCAACCCTCCTAATAATTCACCAGAATATGATGGGCATAGAACTATTAAAATTATAGAATTAGATGTAAAGAATCTAAAAACAGTTGGTGAATCAAAAATAATTATAGATAAAGGCGCAAAACCAGAGGATAAACCAATTTGGATTGAAGGACCACATATTTACAGTAGAAATGGGTTTTATTATTTAATGGCTGCAGAAGGGGGTACAGCAGAAGATCATTCTGAAGTTGTTTTTAGAAGTAAAAATATTTTAGGACCTTATAAAAGTTATGAAAACAATCCAATTTTAACACAAAGACATTTAAATTCTGATAGAAAAAATCCAATTACATCAACAGGGCATGCAGATATTTTAGAAGATAAATTTGGCAATTGGTGGGGTGTTTTTTTAGGATGCAGACCTTATGATAAAAATGATCATTTTAATACAGGTAGAGAAACTTTTATGGCGCCAGTAAAATGGATTGATAATTGGCCTGTTTTTGATTTAGAAGGAGATGTAGTAAAAGATAAATATACCATTACTGTTGATAAACTGATTCACGATTTTAGTGGAATAAACAATACATTCAAAGATGATTTTAATAATGAAAAGCTTGGGTTTGATTGGTTGTTTTTAAGAACGCCAAAAGAAAAATGGTATTCACTTTTAAAAGGAAAATTAACGATAAATACAAGATCTGAAACTACTTCTGGTACATCAAATCCAAGTTTTATTGGGTACAGACAAAAACATTTGTTTGGTAATGTTAGTACAAAATTATCTTTTAAAACAACTTCAGAAAATGAAAAAGCAGGTTTAATTGCATTTCAAAATGAAACCCATTATTACTATTTGTGTAAAAGTATTAAAAGCGGAAAACCAATTGTTCAATTATTAAAATCGAATGAAAATAGTACTGAAGAAATTGCTTTAGCATCAATTGTAGAAACAGATACTATCACTTTTAAAATAGGAGCAAAAGGAAAATATTATAATTTTTCCTATTCAATAAATGGTAAAGACTGGATTTTTTTAAAAGAAAGCGTAGATGGAACTTTTTTAAGTACAAAAAAAGCACGTGGATTTGTAGGAACTATTTATGGAATGTACACAACTTCATCAGGAGAAAAAAGCACAAACAAAGCTGTTTATCATTGGTTTGAAAACAAAAATATAGATTAAGTCTTAACTAGAATCTAAACCACAACCCTTGGACAAATGTAGGGTTTTTTCTGATCTGGCTTCAAAGGTGTATAAGTTGCAGGAAATGTTGCTGATAAATAACTTTTTTAAATCAGTAGAATAATATTCCTGAAGTTTGTTGTCTATAACCAAGCTACAGAAAGCTATGGGACATTCGTCTATAAATGTGTCTCTGACTTACTTAAGAGGCTTAGAAATACCTGAATTGAAGGAAGAAGATATTTTCACAACTAATTATCTTCAAGAATAAAAAGTTATTCTCAAGAATAATTTTGTGGAGCCCATAGGATTTAAGTTACACTATTTCAATGAAGATTTAGATTCTTTTACAACTTATTATCTTCAAGAATAAAAAGTTATTCTCAAGAATAATTTTGGAGCCAAAGGGAGCGAAGTCGAACTATTTTGGGAATAATTTAAAAAGCCTTTGCGGTTGTTTTTAGATAACACGTCCAATCAAATTATGCTCCAAAATAGATTGAGATTGAGAATGAAATTCGCAAAGGCTTATAATGAATGACTAATTCAGGAATTTATTAATTATGTCTCTAATTTCTTTATTGCTTGAACTAACTTCTAAACCAAATAAATATTGGTATAGTCTTTTCCCATCAACTTTTTGTTTGAAATTTAGCTTGTCATGCGTTGAATATATACGAGCCCACTCATTTCGAACTTTACTCCATTTTGTTTGGTTTTCTTCCCACCACTTTATAGCAGCAGTACATTTTATATTACTTTTTTTCGTGTATGTGTTATACCCTTTTTCCTCAGCGAGTATTTTATCTTCTGACCTATCTTTTCTTATTACTTTTAGGTTATCTTGTTCATGTAGCCATCCGTTTTTTGTAATTTGAATATTATTTCCTCTAACAGTAACATTGTAATCACTTCTTTTGGAATATTCTCTTCTTGGAAGTGGAGCGTCTGTTGTATTTTTCCAGTACCGATTACCATCAATATGAACCCATGAAGCTGAGCCTGAGTATCTAGGACTGTCATCTACTTGATATACTTTTTGGGCCCATTGACCTTTTACTTCCTTTTTTGAAATATTATTTATATTCCAAGTATTATTTGCCACAAAATCGAGTGTTTTTTCACTTTCATATTCCCAATCTTGTCTCCAATGCTTAATAACCATGGAATCATTTATAATTAATAAATGTTGAATGCTAAGTTCATTTTTTTCATCAAGTATTAGTGTAGCCCATTCTAAAGCTTTTGTCTTATAATCTTTCGATTCAACGTAATCTCCTTTTGGAGAAAATGTCTCTGAATATTTAAATTCAATCTCAAAACATCCACACATTTCTTTAATGGCTTCTCGATCTAGTTTCTTTTTACTTTGAGCATTTATATGAGTACACAACAGTATAATTAGACTCAATACAATCGTTTTTAACTTCTTTTTCATTTTTTATTTTTTTAGTATTCTTATTTAGATTAAATAAAAATAATATATATTTGCTGCAAATTTAATTAAGAATGATTCTAAATAAAAGTTTTTTAACGTTTTATTTTATTTTATTTTTCACTATGTATTCCTTTTCTCAAGGAATACAAGTAGATTCTATTAATCCAGTAAAACTTGAGCAAGTGTTTGTAACAGCAACTCGAACGAATCGTTTTATATCCACTCTACCACTTCCGGTACACATAATTTCTAAGCGTGATATAGAGCAAGCTAATTCCGTTAGACTAAATGACATCCTGAACGAGCAAACCGGTCTAATTACAGTAAATGATTATGGAGGTGGCGAAGGAATTCAAATGCAAGGGCTTGATTCACAATACACTTTAATACTTGTAGATGGCATGCCTTTAGTAGGGCGTCTTGCTGGAACATTAGACATTAAGCGGCTAACAACCGCTAATATTAAAAAAATTGAAGTCGTTAAAGGCGCTTCATCTAGTCTTTATGGTAGTGACGCAATGGGAGGGGTTATTAATATTATTACCGAGAACCCAGAAAAGGGCTTTAATGTGAAGTTAAATTATAGGCTTGAAACCTTTAGTACTGAAGATATGTCAGCGGTACTAAATTATAAAAAAGCCAAGTTTGGATGGCGGGCTTTTTTAAATAAATACAGTAGTAATGGTTTTGATTTAAACCCAAAAACTGAACTAAAAACAGTAGATCCTTTTGTTAATTACACATTTAACCTAAAGACGGAGTATGCCTTTTCTAAACAGTCTAGTTTTTATCTATCCCTTAAGTATTTTAATCAAAATCAAGACTATAACGCATCTGCAATTTTGAGAGGGGAAAGTAGCATAAACGAATGGAGTTCAAATCTTAAATTTACACGTGAGTTTAATGTTAAATTAAGCGCTTATTTTGAGTTTTATGCAACGGTATTTAAAACAGATAACTATTTAATAAACTCTGAAAATGGGACTTTTTTTGATAGTAATTATTTTGATCAACAATTAATCCGACCAGAACTCAGAGTTCAATATAAATTCAATGAGGTCAATGAATTAATTGGGGGAATTGGGTATAGTCACGAATCTTTGGACCGCACTAATTTTAGTGTTCAGCCTGAATTTAACGCTCCCTATGTGTATTTGCAATATGACAGTAATCTAACAAATGATATTAATATGATTATTGGGGCTCGCTTTGATAGTCATAATAAGTACAGGTCTCAATTCAGTCCAAAAGCAGCGGTCAGATATAGTTTAAATAAAAAATGGTCTCTTAAAGGGTCTGTTGGATATGGCTTCAAAGCTCCGGACTTTCGACAATTATTTTTTGATTTCACTAATTCTACTGTTGGGTATACTGTTTTAGGATTTAATGTTGCTAATTCTGCGCTAGCTCAATTACAATCCCAAGGAGAAATAGCGACTCTAATTATCTCTCCTTCAGATCTAAAAAACACATTAAGTCCCGAAAATTCCATAAGCACTAATATTGGCGTTGATTATAAACTCTCACCAAAATTGAATTTTAAAGTCAACTTTTTTAGAAATAATATCAATGACCTAATAGATACCCGAGTTATAGCAAATAAAACGAACGGACAAAATGTGTTTAGTTACTATAATGTCAACAAGGTTTATACTAGCGGTTTTGAGATTGATGGGAAATGGAAGCCGTTAAATCAGCTTAAAATTACTGGGGGATATCAGTTATTGTTTGCAAAAGATAAAGAGGCTGAAGCGGCATTTGAAAAGGGAGATGTTTACGCAAGAAAAGATCCAGTATCACCAGCATTTCAACTAAAAAAAGAGGACTATTTTGGGTTGTTCAACAGGTCTAGACACATGGTGAATTTAAAACTGTATTATATGTTACCTAAATGGAAGGCTTTTGCAAATGTTCGTCTTACTTATAGAAGTAAATATGGACTATTAGATAGTAATGGGAATAATTACCTAGATGTTTATGATGACTTCGTAGAGGCTTACTCAATTCTTGATTTTTCTATTAATAAAACCTTTTACACTAATTACTCATTAAATATTGGGATTGACAACCTCTTTAATTTCACAGACCCACAGAATATTAGCAATATTCCGGGTCGAATTATATATGCAAAACTTAATATTAATCTTTAAATAAATAACAATGAAAACAATGAAAACAATTCAATTCATAATCTTAATCGCATTATTTACAGGATTTAGCTCCTGTAGTAATGATGACGATGAACCTTTAGTGGCAGTGGAATCTCAAACCATCACTAACCTACAAGCTCAGCAAGCTGGTGGTCAAGGACAGCCTATTTCAGGAGCGTTTGCTAAATTTGATTTCTTAACAGGCCAAACAACAGAAAGCGACTCTGATTGGGATATAGCCTTTAGAGGAACTTCTATCATTGTAAATGGAGGCACCTCTTTGGGAACTATTGACGAGCCCGAGAGAACTGGTGAAGGAGCTGCCTATATGGCATCGGGCACAATGGCGTCTGTGATGGAAGTAACTCAGGACTTATTTGTGCAAGATTCTGATACTGGATATGCAATTACCACCGGAAGTGGAAACGGTTGGTACTCTTATTCTGGGGCTCCTACATACTTAATAACGCCTATTCCAGGGAAAATTTTAGTATTTAAAACTAGAGATGGACGTTATGCGAAGGTGGAGATCCTTAGCTATTATGAAAATGCTCCTTCAGAACCTAATGCGTTTACAGATACGTCTCGTGTTTATACTTTTAACTATGTTTATCAGCCTAATTTTGGCATAACAACTTTCTAAAATGAAAAAATCAATTAGTATTACTTTGATTGTTCTTAGACTTTTTTTAGGAGGTGTTATGATTGCTGGCGGAATTGGGAAGTTTCTAAAGCCTTTACCATCTCCTACAGAAATATTACAAAAAGCTGAAAGCTATACTTCTCCAAATGATACGCAAACATTACAGAAAATACTTTATATAAGTGGTTCAAAACAGACCGGTTACTTTTGGGAATTATTAGGCGTTTGTGAGTTACTATTTGGCTTACTTTTGGTAATCCAAGGTACAGGCTTTGTAGGTGCTTTACTTTTGCTTCCAATTACGTTAAATATATTTCTCTTTCATTTGTTTTTGGAGCCTGAAAAGGTTGGAGAATTGGTTCAATGGGTACTATTTTTAATTATAAATATAGTATTAGTGCTTCATGAAAGAAGTAAATGGAAACACTTGTTGTGGATCAAGCCTATTTAGAGATTACTATTTTGATATTAAAATGTAATAAAAAAAATCTTATTCTTGGATATAAACGATGAGGATATGCCATCGACAACGTACAGTAAATTCTATATGGCTGAAATTAAAGGAGTGAATAATGAAAATTTAATAAAAGAGTCTTGGAAATAGATAGAATTATTAATAACCGAAGAGCCGTGTATCCTAATCAGTTTCAAGTAGGAGATATTAGCGAGAATACCATTAAGCTATTATTGCAAAATGCTAATATGGCACCTACGCACAAAATGACTCAGCCTTGGTTTTTTAAGGTTTTTAAGAATAAGGGAAAAGGTGTCTTAGCTAAAGAGATGGTTAAGGCAATGAAAAGCAGCGAGGAAAAAGGGGTCAATAGTAGCTTTAAGGAACGTAAAATAATAGAAAAATGTGAAAAAACTAACTGTATTTTAGGAGTTTTTATGACTAGAACAGAAGCGGTGTCAATCCCCGAATGGGAAGAAATAGCGGCCGTATCAATGGCAGTTCAAAACATATGGCTCTCTTGCGTAGCAAACAATATTGGATGTTATTGGAGTACTCCTAAATTCAGTTTTAAAATGAGGGATTACTTTGAACTAAAAACAAACCAAAGATCTATGGGCTTTATGTATTTAGGGAAATTCGATCACAGCCTGTTAGAGGGAAAGACTCGAATTAATATAGTCGAAAAGACAGAATGGATACTATAGTACAAGAGATTTAATACTTGAAGACTAACTTTTTTATGATTTTATAATATTATTAGTACAACATGAACAAACAAATAAACGATAGAGAAATCAATAAACTATCAAAACAGGTTCTTAGTTTATTGTTGCGCTTTATAGTATTGTCGCTGTGTATTATTGTTGTGTTTTTTTTGATTTATATAATTTTAAATTGATGCTCAAAACTTGTGTAAACAGTATTTTTCATGCTCCGTCTTTATTATATTTACATCCTCAACTTTTTATAACTTAAAAAATAATATTCTTATGAAACCATATAAAGCGAGCGTAATAAATGCGCTATTATTAATGTTTTTAGGACTATGGAGCTACTTAAACCTAGAGTCAAGACCTATTACAGCCTTAATACCAGTTATTTTTGGTGGCGTTCTATTTCTTTTTTGTTCTGGAATTAAAAAAGAAAACAAATTAATTTCACATCTAGCAGTCATGCTTACTCTAGTAATTTTAATTGGCCTCTTAAAGCCGTTGTTTAGTGCCATAGAAAGAGGAAGTACTGCAAGTCTAGTTAGAGTAGCCGTGATGCTGTTTTCTACGGCATTTGCGCTTGTTACTTTTATTCGTAGTTTTATTCAGGCCCGAAAAAACAGAGCGAATCTACCCTAGATCAAACTCTCAATAGATTAGAGGTTTTTGCCTTTCAAAATGAAACCCATTATTACTATTTGTGTAAAAGTATTAAAAGCGGAAAACCAATTGTTCAATTATTAAAATCGACTGAAAATAGTACTGAAGAAATTGCTTTGGCATCAATTGTAGAAACAGATACTATCACTTTTAAAATAGGAGCAAAAGGAAGATATTATAATTTTTCCTATTCAATAAATGGTAAAGACTGGATTTTTTTAAAAGAAAGCGTAGATGGAACTTTTTTAAGTACAAAAAAAGCACGTGGATTTGTAGGAACTATTTATGGAATGTACACAACTTCATCAGGAGAAAAAAGCACAAACAAAGCTGTTTATCATTGGTTTGAAAACAAAAATATAGATTAAGTCTTAACTAGAATCTAAACCACAACCCTTGGACAAATGTAGGGTTTTTTCTGATCTGGCTTCAAAGGTGTATAAGTTGCAGGAAATGTTGCTGATAAATAACTTTTTTAAATCAGTAGAATAATATTCCTGAAGTTTGTTGTCTATAACCAAGCTACAGAAAGCTATGGGACATTCGTCTATAAATGTGTCTCTGACTTACTTAAGAGGCTTAGAAATACCTGAATTGAAGGAAGAAGATATTTTCACAACTAATTATCTTCAAGAATAAAAAGTTATTCTCAAAAATAATATTTGGAGCCCATAGGAGTGAAGTCACACTATTTTGGGGAAGATTTGGATGTTTTTAATTAATTCTTTTAATTTTAATAATTCCATATCATCTACTTCTCCTCTAAACTCTTTTGGAACAATAAAGGTTATTTGCTTGTCATAATTTTCTGTGTTAAGCCAAACATTAGGGCTATCATCTACAATATGAACAGAGTTGTAGGTTTTAGCCCATTCAGATTTAAAAATTTTATAATAGGTATCGTTTTTTTGTTTGCAGTCTAGCCGTGTTAAAATTTTGAAAGTCTTAATACCTAGGTCCATACAAATACGATTTGCATAGTCTTCTTTTGCTGTTGTATATACAATGATATGCGTGTAGTAGTGATTCAAAAAGTCTATAAAACCCTCTACAAATGGTCGTTTATAAACTTTTAAATAGGCGTTATACTCAAAAAGTAATGCTGCTTTTTCATGCGGCGCATAAGAACCGTAAATTAACGCATGGTCTAAATCTAATATACAAAGTCTAGTGTAAGCCAAAATTCTATTTAATAAGGATTTATATATTGATAGTTAATTTGTGTTGTTGGTATTGTATCTGTTCCTTTAACAGGCTCTAAACTTTCAGCAAGAGCAATACCATTTAAGGAATACAACCAAATTTCCACTATTTACTTAAAATAATTTCATTAAGATTTAAGGATTCAAAAACTAAAAATTATAAAGTACTTATTCCTTTTAATATTTTAAGTAAATGAAACTGATTAGGAGCCGAAATCGGTAGACATGTTGGATTAAAATCCAATTTTTATAGTATACTTTCTTTGAATGCTTTTTTTAATAGTTTTCTTAATACGTCATAACCATCTGAGTTTAAATGTAAGCCGTCTTGAAGTAAAAACCGCCCATCAACCGTATTGTTCTTCATCATTGCTGAATAAAAATCAATATGTTTAAAAAAGTTTTTTTCGTTACTTAAATCATACATTATTTGATTTATGGTTTCTATCGTTTTCAATTTATCGATTCTTTCAAACGAAGGCTTGATGGAAATATTAAAAATAAGGGTGTTTGGAAATTTTCTATTTATGACTGTAATAAATTTTTTAATCAGTGCCACAATCTTTTTGGCTGAGTACCCTAGATTTAGATCATTGCCTCCTAAGTACAAGACGATTGCTTTTGGCGCCTCAAAAGTAAAAAGAGATTCAAAGTGATGGCTAAGAGATTCAATATAGGCCCCTCCAAACCCCAAGTTCAAAACGTTTAAGGATTTAAAGTCATTTTCAATAGTTTTCCATAGTCTAATTGAAGAACTTCCGTAAAAAACCACCAAATTTTTCGTATTATGTTTGTGTTTGATTTTTTTTTCAAGTGCACTTATTTCACTTGTGAAATGGGTGTCTTTTTTATTTAATTCAGTTACCCATGTTTTATACCTAATATTTAAGTTTTCAATTACCCCTTTAATTAGGGGGTCTTCAGAAGATTGAATACCATATTCACTCATTTTAAATGGTGGCATTATTTGACACTTATAAACCGCTTCCGATGGGAGTTTGTCAAAGCCTGTCATCACTAAGGGTACTATATAGGGCTGTTCTTTCATACTAGCAGCCAGTTTAAAAATTCCTAACCAAAATGAGCCAGGTGACTTTTCAGTGGTATGAGAACTGCCCTCTGGGTTAAATACTACGTCTATTTGTTGTTCTAAATTTTTTATCGTTTCTAGCCGAAACGCTTCATGTGCTTTCTTCACCGTTTGTTTGTCTAAGTTGGGAGGTGTGAATGCTTTTGAATAGACCTTAATATAATCCAGTTTGTCGTAATAGGATTTGTGATTCGTTTCATCGGATAGGGCATGTCTTACGATTCTGATACCGGGAGTATTATAATACGTGTGTACTATTTTACTGCTAATAAAATGGCTATCCAAAGTGAGTTGAAAATTAGTGTCAACAGTTAAATAGTCATGATTTAATAAATGATTGTAAATAAAGATAGACCCCTTTGAATTGGGGAGGTTCTCAGAGCCTTTAATTTCGTAATTAAGGCAGTCAAAAGCCGCATTTATATTTTCTGCACATTGAATGCGTATATCGCTCGCAGAAAACTGCTGATCAGACTCCACAACTTCACGATAAGCTCTTTTTAGATCACGTAAAAAATTTTTATTTATCTGCTTCATTTACAAGGAATTCTAGTAAATTTCTAACCTCTAAAGGGTTTTTGAGATAATACTTGGCAGTAGTTGTTTTTTTACCAACCTTGATTGTATAGGCATCTTCTGGTAAATTGATAAACATATTTTCATCGGTTACATCATCCCCAATACAGAGTTTGAAATCATAATTTTTATTTGAAATAAGTTCTGAAACAGCAGTACCTTTATTAAATTGACTGTTTGTAATTTCAATGGCCTTATCCATGTTTAATAAACTGACATTTTCTGGAGCCAAGCCATCTATAACAGTTTTTAGTTCTACAGCTCTTTTGCTTGCTAATTCTGGGTCTACTTTTCTGTAATGCCAGACTAAACTATTTTGTTTTTCTTCTACAAAACTTCCGGGAGTTCGGTCTGTAAAAGAATTAAATATTGGTAAGAAGTTTTGGATCCAGTCTTTATTATTATTGATTTTTTCAGTCCACTTTTCAGTTTTGATATAGTAGCCGTGTTCAGCGACTAAAGTGAGATTCATTCTGCCAAACCATTTATCTAGAAACAACTGATCTCTACCACTAATAATCACTACATCAGTGTTTGGACATTGATTTGTTTTGTGTAATAACTTTAATAGTTCTGGAGAGGGAATGGCTAGTTCAGGTTTCTCATTGAATTCAATCAGTGTCCCGTCATAGTCTAATAAAAGTAGTTTTTTATGGGCGGCTTTATAAGCATTGGCGATGACCTTACTTATTCGATTGTCGATTTTAATAATGGTGTTGGTTTCTGTGCTTTTAGATTCAGAATTTAACTCGTCCATAAAGTCTTTAGCCCAGCGATTGACGTTGTAACGACTTAGCCGTTTTTGCATACTAAAGTTTCTTTGCTGTTGCTCCTCTAAAGGCATATTAATAGCTTTGAAGATAGCTTCAGACATAGAATTTAAATCAAAGGGGTTAACTACTAATGCTTGAAAAAGTTCTTTTGAAGCCCCGGCCATTTCACTAAGGATTAGAACGCCGTCTCCATTAATACGGGTCGCTACATATTCTTTGGCTACAAGGTTCATTCCATCTCTAATTGGTGTGATCATAGCAATATCAACATTTGAATAGAGATCTATTAAATCTTCAAAGCTCATAGATCGGTAGTAATACCATATGGGCGTCCAGTTTACAGTTGCAAACTTTCCATTAACTCTGCCTACAATTTCATCCGTGTCCCTTTTTAATTTCTTGTATTCTGGAACATCTGACCTAGAGGGAACCGTAAGCATTACTAGCCGTACTTTTTCTAAATATTCTGGGTGCTTGATTAAAAACACTTCAAAAGCTTTTATTCTATTAATTACTCCTTTGGTATAATCTAGACGATCAATCGATAAAATAAGCTTGTCATTATTTGAAGATTTTTTATGTAGTTCTATTTGTTTTTTAAGTTCTGATTTTTCATCGGACTTCTGCTCCAGTTGCTTTTTGGCTGTTAAATTAAATTTTTCATAATCTATTCCCATAGGAAATGTATTGACTACAACCTCTCGAATTCCGAAACTAATTTTATTAAAATTCACATCAAGTCTTAGGATCCTTTTCACAGAACTCAAAAAGTGTCTTTCATAATCATAGGTATGAAAGCCTATAAGATCTGCTCCCAAGACCCCCTCCAAAATTGACTCTCGCTTTGGAAATGTCCTGAAAATCTCAAAGGAAGGAAACGGAATGTGTAGAAAAAAGCCTATGTTAACATCGGGCTTTAGGTCTTTGATCATTTTTGGACATAACATTAGCTGATAGTCATGAATCCAAATGGTATCTCCAGAAGAAATATTTTCTATAACGGCTTCCGAAAATTTCTGATTAATGGCTACATAGGACTCCCAGTGCGCCTCACTAAAAATAGAATATTCAATAAAATAATGAAAAAGCGGCCACAAGCATTTATTTGGCAATCCATAATAAAAATCGTCTATTTCTGAATTATTTAAATTTACGGGGTAATAGCCCCCTTTATTTAAGGATATTTCTAGTGAACCCCATGATTCATTATCTATTTCATCAATTCCGATGCCTGGCCACCCAATCCAGAGTGAATTATTTTGATTGTGGAACGTCTTCATCCCAGTAGCTAAGCCCCCACTAGTAGTGGTAAATTCAAAAGAATTATTTACCTTAGTTATCCTAATAGGAAGTCTATTTGAAACTATAATATTTTTACCCATACACTTAAATTATAACTTTTTTTAATGCAACAAAATAAAAAGAACCTAAATTATGGAATAATAGGAAATTGCAAATCTTCGGCACTCATAAAAGAGGATTCCGCAATAGATTGGTGCTGTTTGCCACAATTTGATTCCCCTTCAGTTTTCGGAAAAATACTGGACGACAAAATTGGAGGTCAATTTAAAATTGAGTGCGACTCTTCCTTTAGCATTAACCAAGAATACTATCAGAATACCTGTATCCTTGTAACAAAATTCCAAAGTAAAGACCACGAATTTCATCTGATAGATTTTATGCCGAGATATCAAAAAGACTCTTCTAATTACTATGCACCTCCAGAAATTACGCGGATTTTAAAGCTTGTAAAGGGGCGTCCGAGCTTTAGAGTGCTTTACGACCCTAGGCTTGAATATGCTTTGGGTGAGACTAAGAATTATGTAAAAGAAGATTTTGTAGTTAGTGTTGTGGATGCGGATCACTATGATACTTTATATTTATATACAGACTTAGATAAAAGAGAATTGTTAAGTGGAGCAAAAATGATACTTACAAAAGACCATTTTATGACCGTATCATATAATGAAAAAATAGAACTTCCCAACACTGAATTTATACAATATGAATTTGAAATGACAAAAGTATATTGGCTTAATTGGTGCAATAAAACCCCTTCTTTTAAAATTTATAACCATGAAGTTCTTAGAAGTGCCATGACCCTAAAATTATTAACTTTTGAAAAATCAGGGGCAGTTTTGGCTGCGGCAACTACCTCAATACCCGAAACCATAGGCGAAACAAGGAATTGGGATTACAGGTTTTGCTGGATAAGAGATGCCTCTATGGTTATCAAAGTAATTGCCAAACTAGGCCATGTCAAAATTGTAGAAAATTTCATCCGGTATATTATTGACTTAATTCCAGATAAAAATGAAAAGTTTCAAATTATGTATGGCATTAATGGCGAAAAAATTCTGACCGAAAAAACCTTAGACCACCTAGCTGGCTATGAAGGGTCTAAGCCCGTTAGAGTTGGAAATGCAGCGTTTTTTCAAAAGCAAAATGATATTTACGGCATACTAATGGATGTAATTCATTATCAAATTGAAAAATTTTCAGACAACAAAGAACGGCACGAAGAGTTGTGGACGATTGTTAAATCTATTGTTTGGGTGGTAAATAATAATTGGAAACTCGCCGATAAAGGCATCTGGGAGTTCAGAAATAACGATCAGCATTTTACATTTTCTAAACTCTTGTGTTGGGTGGCTGTAGATAGAGCAATCAAGATTTCCTATTTAATACAAGGCGGTAAATCTGCAAATAAATGGGTACGCTTAAGAGATGAAATCCATAAGGATATCATGGGTAATTCTTGGAATGAGGAAAAACAGAGTTTTATGCAATCCTATGGTTCAGATCATTTGGATGCTTCGGTTTTACTTATGGAGTATTATGGGTTTATTGAAGCCAAAAACCCTAAGTACGTAAAAACCGTCAAGGCCATTGAAAAAGAATTAATGCATGAGGACCTATTATTTCGTTATAAAAATGATGATGATTTCGGGACTCCTAGCTCTTCCTTTACTGTCTGTTCTTTCTGGTTTATTAACAGCCTTTATAAAATTGGTGAAGAAAAAAAATCTAAAGAATTATTTGATAAATTGTTGGGCTTCAGCAATCATCTTGGTCTGTTTAGTGAAGATATTGATTTTAAAACCAAGCGCTTATTAGGAAATTTTCCCCAAGCATATTCACATTTGGCATTGATAGATAATGCGATGAATTTTAATTCATTTTCTGTTGGTGATTAATCCTATAAAAAAGTAATCCAAATCTTTTGAAAAGTTCGAACTTTTGTAAGATTGGGTCACCACATATACATTACTAGATATCGAAGTTGTTCCACTGGCGCTAATCATGTCGCGATGTAACACTTGTGACTCACACAGATTAAAAGATAATAGTATAACCAGGCAGGCCCGAAAAAAC
>Ga0209534_10003364_pt1 | contig 15292 bp, 14 predicted proteins | sample COG_07_FD_184751 | JGI IMG/M metagenome (GOLD analysis project Ga0209534, IMG submission 184751) | Pelagic Microbial community sample from North Sea - COGITO 998_met_07 (SPAdes) (version 2) | ecosystem: Environmental > Aquatic > Marine > Neritic zone/Coastal water | place: Helgoland, sampling...
CTTAGCATGCGAAAGGTAACAGGATCGATGCCTGTCTACTCCACTTTTGGTCTCATAGTGTAATGGTTATCACTCGGGGTTTTGATTCCCGCAATCTGGGTTCGATTCCCGGTGAGACCTCATGCAATTATAGCTCAGTTGGTTAGAGCGTCGGTCTTATGAGCCGAAGGTCTGCGGTTCGAACCCGCATATGAACACTTATGGGATATAAAATAGTTCGCCTCCACGCGGTGTATCCTGGATTAAAACCAAATGAACTAGCAAAACATTTAATATTTGTTTATTAAATGTTTTTTATTTCTATATATTATATATTATTAAAATGTATGAAAATTTCAATGAATTTTTAAATGTTGGTTCTAGTAATGTTTCAAAATTAGCTATTTTTATTTTTATTATTGCTGGAAATTATGCTGGTGATACATTTTCCTGTAGTCTTAGACATATTGTTAGAGATAATATGATTGTAAAACATATATTAGGCATTTTTATAGTATTAATTTTTATAGGATTTTCACAGGACGATTTAGATATATTAAATAAAATAATTTTATCAATATTTTTATACGTATGGTATATTTTTATTATGCGTTCACCAACTCCTATTACACTAACAACCATATTTATTATTATAATTTTATATATTATGCAAGAATCTATTAATGATTTAAAAAAAAGTATAAAAGATAATATATCAGAAGTTGATAGCAAATTGACACAATTTAAAATAAATTTTTATTCACAACTTAGAAATTCTTTTTTTCTAATTTCAGTTTTATTATCAACTATTGGTATAATAATCTATTATCAAAGAAATAAAGAACTATTCAAAAAAGATTTTAATACATTTAACTTTTTAGTTGGTGTAAATGATAAAAGTTGTTTTGGTAAAAATAAATAGTAAATAATAGTAAATAATAGTAAATAATAGTAAATAATAATAAATAATAGTAAATAATAATAAATTGATTTTTAATGTGAATTATAATTATGTTTATAAAAATAATTATTAATAATGACGGATTTAGCGCAAATTAAGCCATCATACGTAACAAATTTTGACAAGAACAAAAATAATAATATTAATGATATTGAAGAATTAATAAAAGAAGAAACAAATTTTAATTATGAAAATATTGACATTATTAAAATTATGGAAAATCTAATTCATTATGTAAATGACGAAGAAGAAAAACTTATGTTAAAAAATAAAAATTACAATCATCAAAATATGTTAGGACTTTTAAAAACTCCGTTTAATAAATTTATGCAAACAATTTTTAGAAAAAACAGAATTCAAATAAAAAAAACAATTTTACTTTATCACTATAGAAAACTGGTTGAAAAAAACGAAATAGAAAACTGCAAATTGCTAACATTATTGCTTATGAAAAAACCAGCAAATCACATTTCAGGTATTAATCAAATAACAATTCTAACATCAGCTACACCAGATGGTCAAAATTTTAGTTGTAAACACGATTGCTTTTATTGTCCTAATGAACCAGCGCACGAAGGAAATGATTGGACACCGCAACCAAGAAGTTATTTAACGCTTGAACCAGCAGTTCAACGAGCAAATCGTAATGGGTTTGACCCATTTAAACAAACACAAAATCGTCTTGATTCATTATTAACTTGTGGACATACTTGTGATAAATTGGAATTTATTATTGAAGGTGGAACATTTACTGAATACCCCAAAAAATATCTAAAATGGTTTTTCTGCCAATTTGTTTATTGTGTAAATACATATTTTGATAAAGAACCAAAACGTAAAAGTTATAGTCTTGAAGAAGAAATTCATATTAATACAAATGGAAAATGTAAAATTATTGGTATTTGTATAGAAACAAGACCTGATGCTGTTTTAGAAAACGATGATGACGGCATACCTTGGATAGAAACATTACTAGAATGGGGTGTAACACGCATTCAGTTAGGTTTGCAACATATTGATAATAAAATATTAAAAAAAATTAATAGAGGTCATACAATTGAAAAAGCAATTGAAGCAATACGGATTCTTAAAAATAATTGTTTCAAAATTGACATCCATATTATGCCTGATTTACCTTATTCAAGTAAAGAAAAAGATATTGATATGTTTAAAGAATTATATTCATCGCCATTATACCAACCCGATCAAATGAAAATTTATCCTTGTGAAGTTGTTCCCTGGACAAGAATAAAAAAATGGCACGAGGAAGGAAAATATAAACCATATGGAGAAAATAAGGAAGATATGCAAGAAGTATTATATTATGCAATGACAAATTGTCTCCCTTGGATAAGATTACCACGTGTTATACGTGATATTCCAGACACATATATAACAGGTGGAATTAAATGTGGAAATATGCGACAAGTAATTAATAACAAAATAAAGGAAAATCAAGATAATGAAATTATAGATGGTGAAAAATTCATATCTGGGAGTATGGATATTAGATATAGAGAAATTGGGAGACACCCTGAATATAGTGTTAATGATGCACGATTATTTGTTAGAAAATATAATGCTTCGGAAGGAATTGAGTATTTTATATCTTATGAAACATATGATAATAAAGCCATTTTTGGATTTACAAGATTAAGAATAACTAATGAATATAAAATAAACGTGGCATTTTCAGATTCATTATTTAATAAAGGACTAATTCGTGAATTACACGTGTATGGTAATGTTGAAACATTGCGAAAACCTAATAATACATATAAAAATTTATTTGAAAGCACACAACATTGTGGATTTGGAAAAAAACTTATTTATATTGCAGAAATGATTGCTTATTTACACGGAAAAAATGGGTGCGTTGTTATTTCAGGAATAGGTGTAAGAAATTATTATAAAAAAATTAATTACACTCTTGAAAATAATTATATGATTAAAATCTTTACACTTTTTGAAAAAGTTATGTTTATAATTAATTATATATATTTATACTTCACAACTAAAAGTAACATTATGTTGTAATCTTTGAAATTCAGGAAATTTCTCCGTTGTATTAATCCAAAAACATTGAAATAAATGAAATAGTATTTCTTCACTAGACCAAGGAAAATATTTTGAAGCAATTTCAGTAAAAAACCATATTTCAAATAAACCTATAAATAAAATTAATGTTAAATGATGTATAATCATTTTACTTACAGATTTTTTATATATTATTTTTACAAACGATGTAAATAATAAAGTAATCATATTTATTATAATTGCCATATGTAATGCTTTTTGTTTTAATTCTGTTAATATTTCAGAAGCACTAGCATTTGCTTGTTCTGCCGATTCTTCCATTATGTAAAATGTTCCATCAATATATGCTTTTTCATACACTAAAAAATCAATAAATGGGTCATAAAAAGGTTGTGAACGAATGCTTTGGGACATTTCTTCAGAAACTATATCATCCATTTGTTTACTAATACTATCAACTTGATCATAAAATAAATCTTCTTCCATAGTAATTATATAATTAAAAAAAAGTAGGGGTTCCAATATTGATAAAAAGGATAATTGTATTAATACATGATTAATTAATATTATTATACTTTTTATTAAAGATTTATTTTTTTCTTTGCTTTCAATATTAGCTTCATTATTTTTGCTTTCATTTTTTTTTTGTATTGAATTTAAACTATCTGTTGAAAATCTATCATGTAATAATGACCTACACATTTTATATGGTGAAGGTGTTCTTTGTCTTAAATTAACAAGTTCAAAACTTGATTTATTATCTAGTTCATCTATTTTTATTCCATCACCAACCATTATATCTTCATTTATTGTTTGTAGTTTGTTTTCTGATGTATCATTTAATATTATTAAATCGTCATCTTTCTTATCCATATCTTAAATGCTTATTATATTTTACATTTGATATGTTTTAATCAAATTTTTTTTTAAAATAATATTATATTTTTTTAAATAATATTATATTTTATTAATATATTATTAATAATGCCAAAATATGAACCGAATATATGGAATTTAGATGAAAGCGTTAAACACTCACATAATTGTTATTCATATTTTTTAAATCTAATAGATGAAAAAGCATTCAAAAATTGTAAAACAAAAAAAAAATGTTCAACTGCTCAACCTGGTTATTACAATGGTTTAAGCAATAAAATGTATAATTATACTAGAAAAAAAAGATCCCCGGGTGGGTTTAGATACAAATGTAATAATGTTGTACCGCGTATTAAAGCAGATAATCCAAATGTTAAATTTATGGGAAAAAACGCAAACAAATGCCCGAAAGGTTACTATCAAGGTGCAATGGCAACAACATCACCTCAATCGTGGGACAAAAGTGATTATCATTTTTATAGAAAAGATAACAATACTGATACTTGGAGCCATAAAACTGGAAAGCAAGAAGTAAAAAATTACGACGCAAAAGGAAATTTAATATTTGACCCATTAATTGCAGCACGTAAATATGCTCGTAATGATTATTCTGAATTTTGCGGTTACTTCTGTATTCCCGAGGAAAAAGAAAAAAAAAATATGAGCAGTATAAATTTAATAAATGACGACTAATTTTACATTTTTACTAATATACACCTTTGAAGATTTAAAAATGACAAAAGGTAAGAACAGAAAATTTTATAATTAATATATTTTATATGTTATATTAATTATATTTAACATTATGTATACTTTTAATGTTTTATGGATTTTTTAAATACTATATTATTTAATAAAAAAGATAATAAAAAATATTTTTATGGTGTTGCTATATTAAATAATACAAACGTTAAATGGATAAGTATAGATGAAAATACTATATGTTGCAATTTATATAATATTGTGAGCAATCTTTTTGAAGAAAACGTTAGATGTATTGAAAACGAAAATAACCACATTATTCCACATAAAAGTATGAAAAAAATTGTATTTTACTTACAAGATGGTTTTTGCATAAAATGTTTTTCATAGTTCTATATTATTGTTTTCTTTTACATATTCTTCAAGTTCTTTAAGCTGTTCTTTTGTATTAACGCCTAAAATATACTTTATATGATTACTATTTAATGTCATATTATATAATTTATGAGATTTATATGAATAACATAAAGAAATAATATCTGTTAAATAAAATTCTTTTTGTACGTTATTATCATTAATTTGTGGTATTAATTCTTTCAATAAAAACCCTTTTATGTAATATATTCCACTATTTATTAACTTTACTTTTTTTTCTTCATCTGTTGCATCTTTTTCTTCAATTATTTTTTCTATAAAACCCTCACTATCCAATATTACTCTTCCATAACCGGTTGGATCTTTATATTCACAAGTAATTAATCCATTAGTAAACCCTTTTAAATATAATTGTGCTATATATTTTTCTAATATTTGGTATTTAATATTTGGCGTATCACCATTTAATATTAATACATTATCTTCGTCATTATATAAATTTAAACAACAGCAAACTGCGTGACCTGTTCCTAATTGTTTTTCTTGCTTAATAAATTTTATACTTACTTTTTCCCATATATCAAAAAAATTACTTTTTACTTTAGTTACTATTTTATCATGATGTTGACCTGTTATAATAATAATTTTCTTTGGATTTAGTTTTAAACATTCTTCTAAAATACAAATTAACATTGGTTTATTATTAAAATCAACAAGAACTTTAGGTAAACTTGATTTCATACGCTTTCCTTCGCCTCCTGCCAATATTGTTATTACTAAATTTTTATGCAATATTTCCATATTATAAATATGTATAAAATGGAAACTTTAATTCATTTCGTTAAATATAATAAATATTATACGTTTACTATTATATAATGGATAATAGCGTTAAAGAAGTTGTATCAAAACTTTCACAATTAGATGAAAGATTAACTGAAATAAAAAGAGAGAAAAAAGCGATTGACGATGAAGTTAAAATGTTAGAAGACGGATTACTTGTTTATTGTCAAGAAAATCAACAATCTATAGAAAATATAACAGGGGGACAATATAATATGAAACGTGCAGTAGGACGTAAATTTAAAAAGAAAGAGTAATCTATTTACGCACTTTATAACTATTTTCTTCATATATGTATTTAGGTGTAAAATCGGTGCTTAATTCACTTTTTCTTTCTTTTAATTGTGGAGCTAAAAATTCTTGAGAAGTTTTTGGTCCACCCCAATTAGGATCCATAGCATTAGGACTTGCTTCTTCATTTTCATATGCGTGGAAACGTTTGTCTAAAGGTGTATATTCACCTATATATAAGTTATTCTTATCAAAACCTGCGTATTGATTTTGATTATAAACACTTGATTCTCTATGTGCGTCTAATAATTTAGTTAAAGGTGGTTTTTTTGCCTTAGGTATTGATGAATTTCCTCTTGTTGAATTTCCAGGCGAACGTTTTACTTTATATTCACTCATACCTTGTGCGTTATAATTTTTTTCAACATATAATACCGGACAATCAATCCCTTTTTTACGTTGGTATTCTAATAATTCTATATACTCATCTAAACTATCCATAACATAAGGATTAACACCTTCTTTTTCTGGAATATTATTATTGAAAAGATAATATTTAGAACCATTTTTGATTAAAGATGTAGGGCAATTTTTGAACATTTCTTCATTTTCATTTAAAGTAAATCCTTCAATGTTTTTACTTTCTAATTTAGAGTTATTACTTAAAGTAAAATAGTAACCAATTACTAAAAATACTATAATAATAAAAACCATCAAAAATGGATCATCGCAATTACATATTTTTGCCATATCTTATCTATATATTTATCTTATAAAAAATAATATATAATGTTATTTTATAATGACATTATCAATTTCTGTTGACCCTGAAAAAGCGAATGAGACTAATAACTCAATGAATGGTAATATTAGTTCTTTGTTTAATTTTAACTCACACGAAAATAATAATATGAATAATAATATGAATAATAATATGAATAATAATATGAATAATAATATGAATAATAATATTGAAAACAATAAATTTCAAAATATTAAAGATAGTATTGAATTAATTAATTCAAATCATAAAAAAGGTGTTCCTATTGCTTTAACTATTTTTCATCCAATGTGTGGTCATTGTCATACTATGCGTCCTGAATGGGAAAACGCTGGTAAAGAAATGGAAACCGAATTCAAAAAAAACTTAATTGTTGGTTTGGTTCATAAAGATTATATGGATAAACTTCCTATAAAAAAAGAGAATGTTCGTGGGTTTCCTCATATTGTTTTTTTATCAAAAAAAGGTGAAAAAGAATATAATGGTATGCGTAATGTTAACGCATTTAAAAATTGGATGAAACAAAATGCTAATGAAAATATGAGAAGAAATAATAATAATTCAAAGCAAACAAAAAAAAATAATAAAAATAATAACAAAAATAATAATAAAAAGAAATCAAAACGTATTAGAATTAGAATACATAAAGGAAAAAATAAAAAAAGTACTAAGAAGAAAAAAAGTAAGAAAAGAAAAGAAAATTAAACTGAATATTTTTTATGTTTATATATAAAATTGAATTTTTATTTAATGATTATTTCATTACATAAAATAATATGAATACAAATGAATTTGATTATCAATTTAGGTTATTAGATTTTAGCATTTATAATAAATCTGATAATGATAGCGATTCAATAGATGATTCAAATTCTGATGATTCACAAGATATTCAAAAATTTGAAATACAAATGTTTGGTATTAATGAAAAAGGTGAAACATGTTCCATATATGTTGAAAATTACAAACCATTCTTCTTTATTCGCGTTGGAAATAGTTGGACTGAAAGAACCAAAAGATTGTTTTTTGAAGAAATTAAAAAGAAGGTTGGTAAAAAAATGGCACCACAAATTGTTTCAATGGATTTAGTTGATAAAAAAAAATTGTATGGATTTGATTCTGGAAAAATGCAAAAATTTGTAGAAATTAAATTTGAAAATACTTTATGTATGAACCGCGTGAAATATTTGTATTATAAAAAATCCTCTACTGGGGGAGATAGTTTCCTAACAACTTTTAAATTTAATGGTTATGAAACTGAATTATATGAAGCACAAATACCTCCTTTACTTCGTTTCTTTCATATTCGTAATATCAGTCCTTCAGGGTGGATTGGATTTAAAAAGAGCGAAATAGAAATTGTTGGTTATGAAAGTGGAGATGATGATGATGAAAGTTATGAAACTAACACTACTTGTAATTATGAATTTATTATCAATTGGAATTATATTTATCCTGTAAATGATAAAGAAACGCAAGTGCCTTATAAAATTTGCAGCTTTGATATTGAAGCGAGTAGTAGTCATGGTGATTTTCCAATTCCAATTAAAAATTATAAAAAATTAGCTGCAAATATTGTTGAGTATTTTAGAGATTATAATATTGAAATGAATGATTCCAATTTATCAAATGAACTGGAAGATATTATTATGAATGCATTTGGTTTCAGTTCAAGTATGAAAGAACTTGATTGTATTGATATAGTTTATCCTAAAAATAAAGAAAAAATAAATCAAGAAACAATAAAAAAAAAAATGAAGAGGGGGTTAAAAAATAAGATTGGTAGTTTGAAACGAAAAAATCAAACAGACGATGAAGAAAAAGATAATATATTTGCAAGTTTTCAATATGAAGAAGAGGAAGAAGAAGAAAAGCAAAATAATGGAGGTTTTGGGTTTGGTTGGAATAAAAAAAAACCCAAAACATCAAACGCTGAAATAAATAAATTAAACGTTTTTGAAGTTTTGCAAAGCAATGTTCTTGATTATGATGATAAACTTAATGCCATAACTGATTCATTTAATAGTTTTCCTCCACTTGAAGGTGATAAAGTTACATTTATTGGTTCTACATTTCTAAAATATGGTAGTAAAGAACCTTACTTAAATCACTGCGTAGTTCTTGATACGTGTGATGAAATACCTGATATAAAAAATACATTTATTGAAACTTGCAAAACAGAAAAAGAAGTATTACTTAAATGGCGTGATATTATTGTTAAAGAAGACCCTGATATTATTATTGGTTACAACATATTTGGTTTTGATTATGACTTTATGTATCAACGCGCAAGAGAAAATAATTGCACTAAAAGTTTCTTGAAATTATCAAGAAATCGCGATGATATTTGTGGCAAATTAGATGATAATGGTAAAGTAAAAAATATTGAAACCAGTAAAATTGTAATTGCCAGTGGTGAACACGACCTTAAATTCATTAAAATGGGTGGACGTCTTCAAGTTGACCTTTATAATTATTTTAGACGAGACTTTAACTTGCCATCATATAAATTGGATTATGTTTCAAGTCAGTTTATCGGGGATAGTGTAAAAAAAATAGAACACGATGAAACTAATAATAGCACCACAATTATTACAAAAAATATGATGGGATTAGATGTTGGCAGTTTTATTCATTTTGAAGAAACAAGTCATAGTAGTGAATTATATAAAGATGGTAAAAAATTTAAAATTTCATCTATAAATAAAGATGAAAAATCATTTACTATTTCTAGCATTGAAAATGTTGATATGAATAAAAGTGTTCGTTGGGGATTAGCAAAGGATGATGTTACACCACAAGACATTTTTAGATTGACAAATGGAACATCTTATGATCGTGCAATTGTTGCAAAATATTGTATTCAAGATTGTAACCTGGTTCATCATCTTATGAATAAAATAGATGTTATTACTGGATTTGTTGAGATGTCCAAAATTTGTAGTGTTCCACTTGACTTTCTTGTTATGCGAGGTCAAGGTATTAAACTTACCAGTTTTATTGCTAAAAAATGTATGGAAAAAAATACTTTGATGCCAGTTATTCAAAAACAATATAATGATACTGGTTATGAAGGTGCTATTGTACTTCCACCAAAATGCGATTTATATTTAGATAATCCTGTAGCTTGTGTTGATTATGCTTCTCTATATCCGTCTTCTATGATTAGTGAAAATTTATCACACGACAGCAAAGTATGGACTAAAGAATATGACCTCAATGATAAACTTATTAAAACTGCTGGTGAAATGGATGCAAGTGGCAATTATATTTATGACAATTTAAAAGACTATCAATATGTTGATATTACATATGATGTATATGATTATTTTGAAGGAAAAACACAGGCAAGTGCTAAAGAAAAAAGAAAGATTGGATATAAAATTTGTAGATGGGCACAATTTCCAAATGGTCAAAAAGGTATTATGCCTTCTATTTTGGAAGAACTACTTGCTGCTCGTAAAGCAACACGTAAACTAATTCCTCAACAACAAGACGATTTTATGAAAAATATTTTAGACAAAAGACAACTTAGTTATAAAATTACGGCAAATTCACTTTATGGTCAATGTGGAGCAAAAACAAGCACATTTTATGAAAAAGATGTTGCTGCATCTACTACTGCTACTGGACGTCTATTGCTTACTTATGCAAAACGTGTGGTTGAAGAAGTCTATGGTAATCGCGTGTGTAATACAACCAAATATGGCGAAGTATTAAGTAAAGCAGAATATATTTATGGGGATACTGATTCTGTTTTCTTCACATTTAACCTGGAAGACATCAAAACAGGCGAACCAATCCGGGGTAAAAAGGCATTGGAAATTACTATTGAATTAGCTAAAGAAATGGGGGAAGTTGCTTCAAAATTCTTGAAAAACCCACACGATTTAGAATATGAAAAAACATTTATGCCATTTTGCTTGCTTTCTAAAAAAAGATATGTTGGTATGCTTTATCAAGAAGATGTTGATAAATGTTATCAAAATAGTATGGGTATTGTTTTAAAACGACGTGATAATGCACCCATTGTTAAAGACATTTATGGAGGTATTATTGACATATTAATGAAAGAACAAAACATTGGAAATGCAATTGAATTTCTTAAATCATCGCTACAAAACATGATTGAAGAAAAAATACCTATTGAAAAACTTATTATTACTAAGTCATTGCGGTCAAATTATAAAAACCCTAAGCAAATTGCACATAAGGTATTGGCTGATAGAATTGGAAAACGTGATCCTGGAAATAAACCAGCAAATGGCGATAGAATTCCATTTGCTTACATTAAAAATAGTAAAAAAAATGCATTACAAGGTGATAAAATTGAATTGCCTAATTATATACAAGAAAATAAATTACAACTTGATTATGCACATTATATTACTAACCAAATTATGAAACCAATTCAGCAACTATTGGCACTTGTTTTAGAAGATATTCCTGATTTTAAAAGAAATGGTAGTAAACGAACAAAAATGAAAAAACAAATATGTGAATGGAAACGCCAATTAAAAGGAAATGATTTAAATGAAATGCAATTTGAAAAAAAGCAAGAAGATTATCGCAGTAAAGAAGTTAAAAGTTTACTCTTTGATAAATATATTAATAAAACACTTATTGAAAAAAATAGTATTCATTCATATTTTCAAACAATACTTTAATTATTAATAATCTATTTTAAAATATTTTAAAACATTTTTTTTGTAATATAATATATTTAATAAATACGCAAATGAAAATCCTAGTAAATAACCAAATATAATTTGTATTACATTATGACAATTTTTATTATAACGAGCTATTCCCATTAAAATACAGGGAATATTATATAAAAATACATTTTTTATTGTTAATTCCTTGTTTGATTTTAATAGAATTGCGTTCATATAAAGAGATACTGATGTCATATGTCCTGAAGGAAAACCTGATTCATTACTTGAAATACCGCCACAATTAAATACATTACAATCAATAGCACCATCTGGTCTTTTAAATATTGATGGATATAATCCAAATGTTAATTCCTTTATGTATTGATGCACTATTAATGCTAATCCATTAAATACTAATAATTCAAACTGAAAAGAAAATATTGAATAAAAATTTAAAAATAATACTATTAAAGATATTAAATCATATATTGATTCTATTTTTATTGTTGTTAACATTTATTAATATATTATATAATTATAAATAAAAATTGATTTTAACTATCATATTATATTTTTTATTATATAATATAATGGATTGGTATTTTATGTATTGGTGTTGTTTTATGTTTTATGCTAATCATAATGTATTAAAATTAACTACTAATAATGATGAACTTTTATTTAAAAATACTGACCAATTACAAAGAGAAACTGGATTAGATGAAAGATATGATAATAATATATTTCGCAGAGCTACTATAAAAGAAGATAAAAATTTTAATTACACTATGAAACGTAATATGATTTATAAAAATTTACTTCATAGTCTTGAAGATGAAAAAAAACCTGTTAATTCTAAATTAGAATTAATTGATAAATATCAACATATTATTTACAACAAAACAGAAGGTATTTATTTAGCTAATGGAGGATTATTTGATAATTGGGATTTTGATTTTACTATATAAATTTTGCGTCTAATTCAGGTATTGACCCTTCATCATATTTTTTTAGACAATTTACTTTTGTTATTTCTACTTCATATTTTTCCTTTTGTTTATGACTATATTCATAATTTTTTACTCTTAGTGTGTAAGATAAATATGTATTATAATAATCTATTTTACTTACAATTAAATTTAAAAAACCATTTGTATAACTTGTTATATAATAAGTTAATTTTAACTTATCTTTATTTAATAACATGTTATCCATTACTTGGATTAAACGAAATTTAGTATCTTTATACTGAATCTTTTTTATATTTTTACTCGTAAAATCACACTTTATAGATATACTTTTTAATTGATCTAATGTAAAAGGTTTATTTAAATTAACTAATGAATTATTACATTGCTTTATGAATACATATTTCAATAAATAATGACATATACAATCTGATACACGTCTTATTGGTGAAGTAAAATGTGTATACTCTGCACTTCCTACTAAATCATGTGATGCCACTTTACTTATATAATCTGCTTTAATGCCATTACTTATTATTTCTTCTAATAATTCATCACCATTCATATTATTTATGTTTTCACTATTTAATAATTCACTTGCATTACAAGTTCTAAAAATACCTGTATTATCAAAATGTACTTTTAAATAATTTCCTACAAATGAATTCGCAAATATTGCAAATTCTGCTATCATTTGTTTCATATTTTTTTCTGGTTGACATACTACTTTTAATGTTGGTATATTATTTTCATAACTAATTAATGATGTTGTAACATCATTTAATACAATACCTTTTGTTTTATCACCTCTTTTTTTTATTAATGCTTCACTTATTTTCAGACTTGTTTTAATTGCAAATATATCTTCACTATGTTCACACGCTTCTCTATATTCTAAAGCATTTTCTTTTTTTACCTTTATTCGTGTATATAAAAGTTTTACATTTCCTATTGGATAATATTTTTCTTTGTCTATTTCACTAATTATTGTAATCGCATTTTTTATATTTCCATATTTATTTTCCATCAAACTTGATTTTTCCATTATTTCATTTGGTATCATGTGATATGGTTTTCTATTTGATGGATAGCGTGTTACTATTCTTTCTTCTATTGATTTCCATAAATCAGTATTTAGATTTATATATTCTGTAGGATCTGCAATATGAATTGCCAAATATAATTTTTTGTTTTTTTCATAAACACTAAATGCATCATCAGCATCTTCACACCCTGGAGGATCAATACTATAACATTCTATATCTGTCATATCTACACGTTCTTCTATTATTGAATATTTATGTGGAATACTATTTTTATTTATTAATATTTTATCTTCTTCTATACGTCTTGGAATTCCATATAAAGATGCTATATGTTTATCATAATTTTTCTCGTAATATGTATTATTCATAATTATATAATTACTACATATTCGTATTTTATCTTAATATCAAATTTTTATTGTATTTACTTTTTACCTCTTGATTTTTTAGTTCTACCTTTTTTTCTGGTTTGTTTTTTTGCTTTTTTTACCTTCTTTGTTCGTTTAAATTTTAAAGCAGTTCTTCCGCTATTATTTGCTGTCTTAACAGCACTTTTTGTTGTTGATTTTAATGTTCCTACAAGATTTTTTCCTACACCTCTAATGTTTCCTTTACTTGCTGAGCGAAGTGTTTTTAATGTTCCTTTACCTAAAGTTTTTGCTGTTCTTAAAGTACCCTTTCCTAAAGCACTTGCTGTATTAAATACACTTCCCATAGGGTTGAAAGAACCTCCAGTTGCTCTAAAATTAGATGGTAATGGTGAGTTAGCACGATTTTTTAGCATTTTAGTATGTTTATTATTTGATGAATTATTTGATGAATTATTTTGTTTGTTTTGGTTGTTACACTTTAATTGTTGTTTTTTGTTTTGTATCCATCGTGGTTGGCGACATATATCACCATTATTATTATTACTATTATTATTACTATTATTATTACTATTATTATCACTATTATTATGCATAATTATATAATAACGCAAGAATAAAAAAATTAAATATATTTAAATTTCTAAATTTTTAAAATACAAAAAAGTTCAAAAACAGGGTACAAAAGCCAGCACCAAAAACAAAAAAGGACAAGAATAAATGTCCAAAACGCCTTTTTTGATTAGATTTTATAAGCTCAAAAAAAACCGATTTTCTGTTTAGATGTTAATGGTCTAATTTATATTTTCAATAATTTCATTTTACACCAACCATTTTTTTTAAAAAATCAGTGAGTTTGGATTTTGGGGATTATTATGTTGGTATATATTAAGGAAAATGGCAAGTGAAAAAATGCCAAAAAATGCCGAAAAATATTATTGCGAATTATGTGACTTTGGTTGCTCTAAAAAAAGCAATTTTGATAAACATTTATCCACTCGTAAGCATAAAATGCTAGTAAATACTAGTACAACTAGTCAAAAAACCGCAAATAATTTTAAATGTATATGTGGTAAGAGTTATAAACACGATAGCAGTTATTACAAGCACAAAAAAACGTGCACTTTTATAAATGAAGAAGCGGAAAATAATAATGGTGGAAATTGTGGAGTTAATAACGAAAAACTAGTTGAAAAATTATTGGAAGATAACGCAGAAATGAGAAGTTTAATAAAAGAAATAATTCCCAAAATAGGAAACAATAATAATAATACCAATACAAATTGTCATAATACAACAAATAAATTCAATATGCAAATATTTTTGAATGAAACGTGCAAAGATGCAATGCCATTGTTGGAGTTTATTAATAATTTAAAATTGTCAGTTGAAGATTTAGATAATACAGGTAAGGAAGGATTAGTAAAAGGATTAACAGATATAATCACAAAGGGATTAAATGAGTTA
>Ga0209534_10003365_pt1 | contig 15290 bp, 10 predicted proteins | sample COG_07_FD_184751 | JGI IMG/M metagenome (GOLD analysis project Ga0209534, IMG submission 184751) | Pelagic Microbial community sample from North Sea - COGITO 998_met_07 (SPAdes) (version 2) | ecosystem: Environmental > Aquatic > Marine > Neritic zone/Coastal water | place: Helgoland, sampling...
GCTGGGTTTTATGGTCGGTGGCTTTATTGGCGCAGGCATAGGCGTCTATATTGGTCATCAGTTTGATAGAGGCCTTGGCGGCTTTCTAAATCCCATCTCTGCTGCCGAGCAGGAGAAAATCCGCGAATCATTTTTTGTCACTGTATTTAGCCTGCTGGGTAATCTGGCTAAAGCCGACGGTCAGATTTCCAAGGTAGAGATTGCTCAGGCAGAAGCTCTTATGGGTAATATGGGCTTGAATTCCAGCCACCGTCGCGAAGCTATTGAATTATTTAAGCAGGGTGCTAAGGCCGACTTCTCTGTCGACGATGCCATGCGCAGCTTTACCCATGTCTGTGGTCGTCACAATAATCTTAAACGCCAGCTACTTAACTATCTAATCTCATTGGCCTTAGCCGACGGTGAGCTGCACGATGGCGAGCATAACCTGTTGCGCAAAGTCGCTGAGCATCTGGGTTTCTCAGTGGCTATGTTCGATCAGTTTATCGCCATGATCAAAGCCCAGTCCCAATTTAAAGGTGCAGGGTCAGGGCTTAAGGCCTCAGTGGGGCAGTTAGATGCGGCCTATGCCGCACTGGGTTGTAATAAGCAGAATTCAGATGGCGAAATTAAAAAGGCCTATCGCAAATTGATCAGCCAAAATCATCCAGACAAGCTTATTGGTCAGGGTATGCCCGCCGATATGGTTAAGTTAGCGACGGAACGTACCCAAGAAATTCAAACCGCCTACGAGCTGGTTGTTAATAGCCGTAAATAAAACCGTTTGCAGGACAATGCTTTGTTGACCTTGTACTGCCTGCTACCTATAATGCGCGTCCTCTTTAAGAGGCGGTTTGATTGATTAAACCGTTGTGTCGGTGCGGGATGGAGCAGTCTGGTAGCTCGTCGGGCTCATAACCCGAAGGTCGTTGGTTCAAATCCAGCTCCCGCTACCAATTTTCACAGGATTTTATCTGCTGAAGGTTGGAGACATAAGAAGAAGTTAATGTAGAAACGACATTTATTGTCTATGCTTGCATTACTCAGCGGAAAAGGGATCCGCCTGTTAATCGACATTGTGATTCAGGTATTTCTGCTATGAAAATTAGCGTCGGGGTCCGGCGCAAATCGAGGAGCCCCATTTTGGGGCTTTTCTTTAGATGTTAATAAATGGGCCCTTGGCCCATTTTTTGTTTGTCCGGGAGGTATCCATGGCTGTGGCCGATAGTAAGTTAAGGCAGTTATTGCAGCCGGTAGTTGAATCATTGGGCTGTGAGCTCTGGGGCTTGGAGCTGCAGGCTGGTGGCAAAACCAAGTTGCTGCGTCTATATATTGATCGTACAGAAGAGGGTGTTGGTATTGAGGACTGCGAAAAAGTCAGCCGTCAGTCCAGTGCCATACTCGATGTCGAAGATGCGATTAATGGCGAGTACATTTTAGAGGTATCGTCTCCAGGTATGGACAGGCCGCTGTATGAGCTTGCCCAATACGAGCAGTATATTGGTGAAGATATTTCACTGAGGTTGCGTTTCCCATACGAGGGGCGCCGCAATTTCAAAGGTCGTTTGTCAGCAATCGATGGCGATGAAATTGTTTTGGTGGTTACAGATCATGAGTTTCTGTTTCCGGTTGAAGGTATAGAGAAGGCGAACGTGGTTCCTCGATTCTGAGGCATGTGGAGTTTGAACAATGAGTAAAGAAATTTTAATGGTTGCTGAAGCCGTATCCAACGAAAAGGGTGTGGACCAGGAAATTATTTTTGAGGCGATTGAGCAGGCACTGGCCATGGCGACTAAGAAACGCTATGAAGAAGGCGCCAATATCCGTGTCATTATTGACCGTGAGAGTGGCGATTATCAGTCATTCCGCTGGTGGGATGTGGTCTCCGATGATGAGATGGCAGAACTGGGTACTCAGTTTACTACTGAGGAAGCGATTGAAAAGGATCCTACTTTAAAAGTGGGCGATACCTTTGAAGAGACTGTTGAGAATATCGCCTTTGGCCGTATTGCCGCACAGACTGCTAAGCAAGTTATTGTTCAGCGTGTTAAAGATGCCGAGCGCGAGTTGATTGTTAATCGCTACCGCGACCGAGTTGGTGAATTGCTTGGCGGTACTGTTAAGAAAGTAACCCGTGACCATATTGTTGTTGATTTTGGTGAAAACGCTGAAGGCATGTTGCCTCGCGAAGAGCTGGTGGGTCGTGAGATCTTCCGTATCAATGATCGCACTCGCGTTATATTGCAGGGCATTCGCGAAGAGACGCGTGGTCCTCAGCTATTAGTATCTCGCGCTACACCAGAGATGTTAGTACAGCTATTTATGATCGAAGTGCCAGAAATTGCCGAAGGCATTATTGAAATTAAAGGTGCTGCTCGTGATCCCGGCCAGCGCGCCAAGATTGCGGTGAAGAGTAAAGATGCTCGTATCGATCCAGTGGGCGCCTGTGTGGGCATGCGCGGTGCGCGTGTTCAAGCTGTATCTAATGATCTCGATGATGAGCGTGTTGATATTATGCTGTGGGACGATAATCCTGCACAGCTGGTTATTAACGCAATGGCACCTGCGGAAGTAGAATCTATTGTTGTTGATGAAGATACCCATTCGATGGATGTCGCTGTAAATGGTGAGAACCTCGCTCAGGCAATTGGTAAAGGCGGGCAAAATGTTCGTCTGGCCTCTGAGCTGACCGGTTGGGCTATTAATGTGATGACTATTGAAGACGCTCAAGAAAAGCAAGAAGCAGAAGCTTCAAACTTTGTTGAAAGCCTGATGGAATCGCTGGATGTCGACGAAGACGTTGCGGTTGTCTTGGTTGAAGAAGGGTTTACCAGCATCGAAGAAGTGGCCTATGTTCCTCTCGAGGAAATGAGTGCTATTGAAGGCTTCGACGAAGATATAGCTGAAGAGCTTCGCGCTCGTGCCAAAGATGCACTACTGACCAGAGCACTGGCCAGTGAAGAGCAATTAACCAATGTAGAGCCTGCTGAAGATTTGTTGACCATGGAAGGCATGGACTCAGCATTGGCGTATAAGTTAACCGCTAAAAGTATCATCACCATGGAAGATCTGGCTGAGCAAGCCGTCGATGACCTGATGGATATTGATGATATGGATGAAGAGAAGGCAGCAGCATTAATCATGACTGCTCGAGCACCTTGGTTTGCAGAAGAATCAGGTGAATAATTAATCGGGCGGTAATAGAGGACAACCGATGGCTGAAGTTACAGTAAGTGAACTAGCAAAAACAGTGGGCGCATCCGAAGATCGTTTGCTTATGCAAATGAAAGAAGCGGGCCTGTCGCATACCTCCGCAGATGCAATTGTATCTGACGAAGAAAAGCAGACTCTGCTGGGCTATTTAAAAAGCCTGCACGGTGACAATGCAGGCGAGCCGAAGAAAATTACGCTGCGCCGCAAGACTGTTAGTACCCTTAAGTCGGGAAATCGCAAAACCGTTAACATTGAAGTGCGCAAAAAACGCACCTATGTAAAGCGCAGCGATGAAGAGTTATTGGCTCAGGCCGAAGAAGAAGCCGAAGCTGCAGCAGCTGCCGTAGAGGCAGTTGTTGAGCCGGTTGTTGAGGAGGAGGCATCTGCGCCAGAGCCAGTTGTTGAACCAGCGCCAGAATCTGCACCAGACCCGACTTTTGTTCGTGGGACAGGTACTGACAATATCGAAGAGCAGCGTATTGCTGCTATTGCTAATCGTCGCAAGGCCGCAGATGACGCCAAGCTAGCGGCTGAAGAAGTGGTAAAAGCTAAGCAGGAAGAAGCTGCGCGTAAAGCGACTGAAGCTGCCTCTGTGCTGGAGAGCGAAGAAGCCAAGAAGGCGGGTAAGCCAACCAAGACCGCGGCGCCCGCTGCTGCGGAGCCGGTTCATGACCGAGATCGACGTCACGGCAAGCCCGTTAATGATGACGATGATAAGCCTGGCAAAAAGAATGTTAAAAAGCCCTTAGGTAAAGGCGGCAAGAAAAAAGGCCGTCTACAGATGGATGATAGCGGCGATGACCGCAGAAAAGGTCGTCTGCGCTCCTCTGGTGCGGTACTTAAGATTGATAACAAGCACACCTTTAAGAAGCCCGTTGATAAGAAGATTATTGAAGTCGCTATTCCCGATGAACTCACCGTGGGTGATCTAGCTGGGCGAATGGCTATTAAAGCCAGTCTGGTGATTAAAGAGCTGATGAAGTTGGGCGTTATGGCCAATATCAATCAGGTCATTGATCAGGAAACCGCATTTTTAGTAGTTGAAGAATTGGGCCACACCCCAGTAGCCGCTCAGGACGATACGGTTGAAGACGAACTGGCCAAGCAGTTTGAAGTAATTAAGGACGAGGGTAACGAAGAGCCAAGGGCGCCTATAGTTACTGTGATGGGCCATGTTGACCATGGTAAAACATCACTGCTTGATTACATTAGAGAGTCCCGCGTTGCTTCAGGTGAAGCTGGCGGCATTACCCAGCATATTGGTGCCTACCATGTGGACACACCAAAAGGCATGGTCACATTCTTAGATACCCCTGGTCACGCAGCGTTTACTGCGATGCGAGCCCGCGGTGCCCAGAGTACCGATGTGGTTATTTTGGTAGTGGCTGCCGATGACGGCGTTATGCCGCAGACTGAAGAAGCTATTCAGCACGCTCGCGCGGCTGGTGTACCTATTGTTATTGCCATTAATAAAATGGATAAAGAAGGCGCTGATCCAGAGCGAGTTACCACTGAGCTGGCGGCCAAAGATGTTATCCCTGAAGAATGGGGCGGTGATACTCAGTTTATTAAAGTGTCTGCACATACAGGTGACGGCATCGACGAATTGCTGGAAGCCGTACTTCTTCAATCAGAACTGCTTGAGTTGACAGCTCCTGTTGAAGTGCCAGCTCGTGGCGTTATTGTTGAATCACGAATTGATAAGGGTCGTGGTGTTGTTGCCACTGCTCTGGTTCAGCTGGGTACATTGCGTAAAGGTGACTTTATGCTGGCCGGTGAGAGCGTGGGTAAGATTCGCGCCATGACTGACGAAGTTAAAAAGCCCATTGGCGAAGCGGGCCCCTCGATTCCGGTCGAGATTCTGGGTCTGGATGAAGCGCCGAATGCGGGTGATGAGTTCTTTGTGGTTGCCGATGAGCGCAAGGCCAAAGAAATTGCTGAACTGCGTATCACTAAGGCGCGTCATGAGCGTATGTCTCGTCAGCAAGCAGCCAAGCTGGAAAACATGTTTACCGATATGAGTACAGAGCAGGTTAGCAAGCTCAACCTGATCGTTAAAACTGATGTGCGCGGCTCATTAGAAGCTATTAACAGCGCCTTGAATGACTTTGCCACCGATGAAGTGGCGGTAGATATTGTCGCTTCTGGGGTTGGTGGTATTACGGAATCCGATATCAACCTAGCACTGACCACTGGCGCGATTGTATTGGGCTTTAATGTGCGTGCTGGCGGTTCCGCCCGTGCACTGGCTGAAAAAGAAGAGATTGAAGTGCGCTACTACAGCGTTATCTACAACCTTCTCGATGAAGTTAAGCAGGCGCTATCTGGCATGCTGGCACCAGAGACCAAAGAAGAGATTGTTGGTATTGCAGAAGTTCGCGATGTATTCCGTTCACCTAAATTTGGTGCTATCGCTGGCTGCATGGTGACGGAAGGCACTGTGTATCGCAATAAGCCTATCCGCGTGCTGCGTGACGATGTGGTCATCTATCAGGGTGAATTGGAGTCACTGCGTCGCTTTAAAGACGAGGCAGCCGATGTTCGCAATGGTATGGAATGTGGTATCGGTGTTAAGGACTACAACGACGTTAAAGCTGGCGATTTGATTGAAGTTTATGAAATCACACAGGTACAGCGTTCACTCTAGGTTTTAGAGAGAAACACACCCTATGCCAAGAGAATTTACCAGAGCAGAACGCGTTTCAGATGCTATCCAACAGGAGTTGGCAGTACTGATACGCGAGAATGTTCGCGACCCCAGAGTGGGGATGGTTAGTGTTACGGAAGTTGAGGTAAGCCGTGATCTGGCCTATGCCAAAGCCCATGTGTCCTTTGTGGGTGATCGCACTCAAGACGAAATCGATGAAGGTCTGGCGGCGCTCAATGGTGCCTCTGGTTATTTACGCAAACTACTGGCTGGCAGTATCAAGCTTCGTATCACCCCGAAAATAAACTTTTTCTTTGATGAGAGCGGGCGTCGTGGCCAGCATCTTTCACAGCTGATTGACTTGGCTATATCTAAAGAGACCCCCGTCACCGACGACGAACAGCAGTCGGGCAGCGAGGAAGGCTAAGTTTGGCTCGTAGACGCAATCGCGGCCGTTCGGTTAACGGTATTTTTCTGCTCGATAAACCTCAGGGCCTATCCTCCAACCAAGCCTTACAGCAGGTTAAAAATATTTTTGACGCCAATAAAGCCGGTCACACAGGTGCGCTGGATCCATTGGCGACAGGCGTGCTGCCCATTTGCCTAGGCGAAGCGACTAAATTTAGTCAGTTTCTACTAGACTCCGATAAGCATTACCTAAGCACATTTACGCTTGGCGTAAGTACAGGGACTGGCGATAGTGAAGGCGCGATACTAAATGAGCAAGATGCCTCCACCATTACCGAACAGCAGATCGAAGCTGCCATTGCTGACTTTCGCGGAGATATTAAGCAGATTCCCTCAATGTACTCAGCCCTCAAACACAATGGACAGCCGCTGTATAAGCTGGCGCGGCAGGGCATAGAGATTGAGCGCGAAGCCCGCGATATAACCGTATTTAGCTACCAGATTTTAGGCTATCGCTCAGGGCCACAGGCGCAGCTGGATGTACAGGTCCATGTGAGTAAAGGTACCTATATACGCAGCCTTGCAGAAGACCTGGGTAAGGCGCTGGGTTGTGGTGCCCATGTCAGTGCATTGCGTCGCAACATCGCGGGCCCATTTTCCGACAGTGAGGTAATAACCTTGCCAGAGTTACAGGCAATGGCCGAAAACGCTGACCCCAGTGATCTGGATTACCTGTTAAAGCCGATGGATGTCCCTGTCGCTGACCGAATGGCGGTGGAATTATCGGAAACAGTGGCTGCCTATTTCCAGCTCGGACAGCCAGTAATGTCAACACAGGCCTTTCGCGAGGGGCAAGAAGGCGATATAGTGCGCGTCTTTCGCGAGGGCGGTGCTTTTCTGGGGGTAGCTACGGTTACCGATGATGGAAAAATAGCCCCGAAAAGACTGGTTGTTGAGACATAACGACCTTAGAAATCACGTTAGGATGTCTGTAAATATGCGCGGGCACCCTGAATCAAATTTACTCGCATATTGGAGAAAGTATTATGGCACTGAGTGCAGAAGAAAAAGCAGCAATCGTTTCAGAACACGCAACCTGTGAAAATGACACGGGTTCACCTGAAGTTCAGGTTGCACTGCTAACCGTAAATATCAACAAGCTACAGGATCACTTCGGTGATCATAAGAAAGATCACCACTCACGTCGTGGTCTGATTCGCATGGTTAACCAGCGTCGCAAATTGCTCGATTACTTGAAGAGTAAGAATGTTGAACGTTATGGCGCGTTAATTAAGAAGCTTGGTTTACGTCGATAGGTGTTCTCGGTGCGGCTCCTCTTTTATGGATGGAGCCGCAATCGTATTTTGAGCACAACGCTTTTTAAGCAAAATGCTTCTAGAGCAAACATAGGCCACTATATCCTGTCTCTATAATTGCTGATCGAGTTACTTATGGCTGTCATCACTGGCAGCTATAAGTAACCCGAGCAGCGCAGAACTAGACAGAATAACGGCGCTTTAAGGTAAACAAACAAAGGTAAAATTATGACTCCTTTAATCAAGAAATTTCAATACGGTAACCATACCGTAACATTAGAAACAGGCCGTATTGCCCGTCAGGCAACTGGAGCGGTTTTATGCTCAATCGACAACACCTCAGTACTCTGTACTGTAGTTGGTGCACGTGAAGCCAAAGCAGGGATGGACTTCTTCCCGCTGGGCGTTCACTACATCGAAAAAGCCTATGCAGCGGGTAAAATTCCCGGTGGCTTCTTCAAGCGTGAAGGTCGTCCAAACGAAAAAGAGACTCTGACGTCACGTCTGATTGACCGTCCTATCCGTCCACTTTTCCCCAATGGCTTTAAAAATGAAGTACAGGTTGTCTGTACTGTTATGTCTGCCGAGAAAAACATTGATCCAGATATCGCCGCAATGATCGGTACCTCTGCAGCACTGTCTATCTCAGGCATTCCTTTTAACGGCCCAGTTGGCGGCGCTCGTGTAGGTTATACCGAAGAGCAAGGCTACCTGTTGAACCCAACCTACAGTGAACTCGCCGAGTCATCATTGGACATGGTTGTTGCCGGTACTAAGGACGCAGTATTGATGGTTGAATCAGAAGCCAGCGAACTGTCAGAAGACACCATGCTGGGCGGCGTGCTGTTCGCTCACCAGGAAATGCAAACTGTTATCAGCGTAATCGAAGAGCTGGCTTCTGAAGCGGGTAAGCCACGTTGGGATTGGCAGGCAGAAGAAGAAAATACAGAGCTCAAAGCAGCGTTGACTGATCTAGTAGGTGCTGATTTAGATTCTGCTTACCAGGTAGTTGATAAGCAGGCTCGTGTTGTTTCTGTCAATGGTCTTCGCGACCGTGCCACTGCAGAACTGGCTAGCGAAGATGGCCATTCCGCAGAAGACATCAAAGACGCATTCAAAAAGCTCGAGAAGAACATTGTTCGCGGCCGCATCATCCGTGGCGAGCCACGTATCGATGGTCGTGACACCAAAAAAGTTCGCGCTATTAACGTTGAAGTCGGCATCCTCGATAAGGTTCATGGTTCATCATTATTTACCCGTGGTGAAACTCAGGCCATCGTAGCTGCAACTCTGGGTTCAACCCGTGATGCACAGATGATTGATGCACTGGAAGGTCGTCGCGATGACCCATTCATGCTGCACTACAACTTCCCTCCTTACTCAGTAGGCGAGTGCGGTCGTATCGGTTTCACTAGCCGTCGTGAAGTAGGCCATGGTCGTTTAGCCCGCCGTGGTATCAACGCTGTATTGCCTTCTCAGGAAGATTTCCCATACGCCATGCGCGTAGTATCGGAGATCACTGAATCTAACGGTTCAAGCTCAATGGCCTCTGTATGTGGCTCTAGCCTGGCACTGATGGACGCCGGTGTACCGCTCAAGGCACCAGTTGCCGGTATTGCCATGGGTCTGGTTAAAGAAGACGCAGGCTTTGCTGTACTGACCGATATCCTCGGTGACGAAGATCACCTAGGCGATATGGACTTTAAAGTTGCTGGTACAGCTGCTGGTATCACTGCATTGCAGATGGATATCAAAATTGAAGGTATCACCGAAGAGATTATGGAAATTGCGCTAGAGCAAGCAATGGAAGCTCGTCTGCATATTCTCGATGAAATGAATAAAGTCATTGCTTCAGGTCGTGACGAAGTGGCTGAGACAGCACCTCGCATGGGTATGATGCAGATCGACTCAGACAAGATTCGTGACGTGATTGGTAAAGGCGGCGCAACTATCCGTGGTCTTTGTGAAGAGCATAACTCGACTATCGATATCACTGATGATGGCGCAGTTAAAATCTACTCAGAAGATACAGAAGGCCTTAACTCTGCAATGGACGCGATTAAAGCAATCGTAGCCGATCCAGAGCCAGGCACAATCTACGACGGTAAAGTTGTACGTATCGTAGACTTCGGTGCCTTTGTTAACTTTATGCCTGGTACCGATGGTCTGGTCCATATCTCTCAGATTGCTCAGGAACGTGTTGCTAAGGTGACTGACTATCTATCTGAAGGCCAAGACGTTCGCGTTAAGGTAACAGAGATCGATAACCGTGGCCGTGTAAAGTTGTCTATCAAGGAAGCGCAGATTGAAGAGGGCACAGTGCCCGAAGCACCTGTTGCCGCAGAGTCAACTGAAGAGCAAGCTCCAGAAGCTTAATTTTCAGTCTGCAGAAAAAAATCCTCGCTTGCTTCGGCAGTCGGGGATTTTTTTTGTCCGTGAAATAGCCAAAGCCAAATTACACTCGATGTCCAACCTAAGACCCTAGCACCACTCTGAGCGATAGCGATTTGTGTGAGTGCTGAAAAGGGGCCCAATCATGGAGTCGATCCAGAGAGGTGCAAGGGATCTTAGGTTAGGAGGAATGAGCTCAGTTGAGGGTCTAGTTGGACGCTAGTGATAGCAACTCAGAAGCATGAGAAAGGGTCTGATCAGTCACCTGAGCCCCACCCAACATACGCGCTAATTCATCGACCCGCGCAGAGCGATCCAGAGCCACCATAAGCGATTCAGCACTGTTGGCCTCAACCACCTTGCTGGCCCGATAATGATGGTGAGCATGCGCCGCCACCTGAGGCTGGTGAGTGACACTAATAACCTGACCGCGATCGCCAAGCCGCTTAAGCAGCTGGCCTACAATATCAGCCGTACTTCCGCCAATACCCACGTCCACCTCATCAAAGATAAGCGTAGGGATTTTAGAATGCGCTGCAGCCACAACCTGGATGGCCAAGCTGACACGTGAAAGCTCACCACCAGAGGCGATTTTTGCCAGCGCCTTATGCGGCTGCCCCGGGTTGGTAGCGAGTAAAAACTCGACCTCCTCAAAGCCACTGGCACGATATTCACCAGTATCCAATGGCGAAAGCTGCACCACTAGTTCCGCGCCCTCCATCGAAAGTTTCTGTAACTGCTGATTAATCTCGGCAGCCATAGTAGCAGAACCCTGTTGGCGCACAGCGCTGAGCTTACTTGCGGAGGCCTCGTAATCAGTCGCTAGGTCGGCAACCTGCAGTTGCAGAGCATCAATACTCTCACCGCCATCTTGCAGGCCCTGAAGTTCATGCTCAAGTACAGTCAGAGTTTCACTGAGTTGGTCAGCATTAACGCGATGTTTGCGCGCCAATTGGAAAATAATCGCCAGCTGATCTTCCACCAGCGTCAAGCGCTGAGGGTCAGCCTCAAAGCGGTCAATATGAGATTCAATCTCACGAGTTGCCTCTTCAATCTGAATCAAACCGCCCTGCAATAGTTCTTCAGCAGTGCCAAGCGCGTCCGGTTTATGCTTGAGGCCCGCCAAAATAGACAGCGCTCTATTTAAACCATCACGTACATTATTGCCTTCATTCTGATCACAGATAGCCAGCAGACTATGGCTGTCTTGTAAGATTTGTTCGGCATTAGCCAGCGTCTGCTGTTCAACTTCGAGCTTAGCCAAAGAGGTGGGCTCAATATCAACCTGCTGTAACTCATTAACCTGAAAGCTGAGTAGGTCCTTGCGGGCAATTAATTCATCCGAGCGCTCAAGCAAACCGGTCAGCTTTTTATGCGCGGTGTGCCAGTCTCTAAAGTCGCTGGCAACCTGTGATGCCAGATCGGTAGCATTGGTATATTCATCGAGCAGGCGGCGGTGAGTCTCGCGACGGAGCAGAGACTGATGCTCATGCTGGCTGTGAATATCGCTAAGCATATCGCCGAGCTGCTGCAGCTGCTGCATGGTGCAGCTCTGGCCATTGATATACCCGCGCGAACGGCCCTCAACATTGTAGATACGGCGTAGAATACATTCATCCTCAGCTGAGAAGTCGTTATTATTCAGCCAGACTTTAGCGTCTTCAATACTATCAATCGCAAAGGTGGCCGTAATTTCAGCACGATCTTTGCCATGGCGAATGGTTCCTGTGTCGGCACGGTCACCCAGCGCCATGCCAAGGGCATCCAAGACCAGTGATTTGCCGGCGCCGGTCTCTCCCGTAATCGCAGTAGTACCGCTGGAAAACTCAATTTCCAGAGTCTCCACAAGAGTGTAATTATTAATATTGATTGATAGCAGCAATGTTTTTAACCAATAGACTTTGTTTTAGGTTTATACAGAACAGATTGCCGTTACGCAATCGCTTGAAACTTAATAGTTTGCCCCCATATCAACCAACAGTAGAAATTTAATGATCCATTGGATCAATCATGTGAACAATAGACTGAGGAGTTGGCGTGTCGGAAGAAACCAACAAAGAAGAGAAAACAGCAGTAAATGATGACCAGGCTGCCCTGCAAACAGAGCAGCAAGGGACCCTCGATGAGGTAAATGCTGAAATTGAGGCTGAGTTACTTGATGAGCTTGATCAAGAGCCCGAGCAGTCAGAGACAGAGCAGCTGCAACAGCAGGTTGCCAGCGCTAACGATCAGGTATTGCGGGTGCAGGCAGAGATGCAAAACTTACGTCGCCGTGCCGAGCGTGATGTCGAAAATGCCCATAAGTATGCGCTGGACAAATTTGCCCCAGAGCTTTTACCCGTAGTAGATAACCTAGAGCGCGCACTGGCTGCGATTGATGGCGACGATGCTGGACAAAAAGCAGTTGCCGAAGGCATAGAGCTAACCCTAAAGACATTTGTTGATGTGCTGGTGCGGTATAAGGTTGAAGCTGTTGACCCCGCCGGACAGCCGTTCGATGCAGAGCTTCATCAGGCGGTAAGCATGGTGCCCAATGCGGATATCGAACCAAACACGGTAATGGATGTATTTCAGAAGGGTTATACCTTAAATGGCCGCCTACTCAGGCCGGCAATGGTGGTGGTGTCAAAACCAGCCTGATAAAAAGAGGCATATTAATTGCCGTAACCCTTGAAGTTATGGAAACAGCATCCATATAAAGACCAATCAAGTAATTAAACAGACAAACCCTGGAAACAGGCTTTAAAGAACAGTAACGGAGAGTTAAAAAATGGGAAAAATTATCGGAATTGATTTGGGTACGACCAACTCATGTGTTGCCGTACTCGAAGGCGATAAGCCCAAAGTAATTGAAAATGCAGAGGGCGCACGCACTACACCTTCTGTTGTGGCTTACACCGACGAAGGTGAAATTTTAGTTGGCCAGTCAGCCAAACGTCAGGCAGTGACCAATCCACATAACACAGTTTACGCCGTTAAGCGTTTGATTGGTCGCCGTTTTGAAGACGATGTTGTGCAAAAAGACATCAAAATGGTGCCTTACAAAATAGTTAAGGCAGACAACGGTGATGCCTGGGTGGAGATCAAAGGCGACAGCAAGGCAGCGCCACAGATTTCTGCTGAAGTCCTGAAGAAAATGAAGAAAACCGCCGAAGACTATCTTGGCGAAACGGTGACTGAAGCGGTAATTACCGTTCCTGCATACTTCAATGACTCCCAGCGTCAGGCCACCAAAGATGCAGGTCGTATCGCTGGTCTGGATGTTAAGCGCATTATCAATGAGCCAACCGCTGCGGCACTGGCTTATGGTATCGACAAAACAGCTGGCGACAGCGTTGTTGCTGTTTACGATCTCGGTGGTGGTACTTTTGATATCTCGATTATTGAGATCGCCGATGTTGATGGTGAAAAGCAGTTTGAAGTACTGGCTACTAACGGCGACACATTCCTCGGCGGTGAAGACTTCGATATGCGTCTGATCGAGTATTTGTCAGCTGAGTTTAAAGCCGATAGCGGCATTGATATTCACGGTGATCCATTGGCCATGCAGCGTCTTAAAGAATCTGCTGAAAAAGCCAAAATTGAATTATCTTCAAGCTCACAGACCGAAGTTAACCTGCCTTATATCACTGCAGATGCTACGGGTCCCAAGCATTTGGTTGTTAAGCTGACCCGTGCCAAGCTTGAATCACTGGTTGAAGATTTGGTTGAACGTTCACTGGCGCCACTAAAAGTTGCTTTGAAAGATGCTGGCAAGTCCACTTCTGAGATCGATGAAATTATCTTGGTTGGTGGTCAGACTCGTATGCCGCTAGTACAGGAAAAAGTCACTGCATTCTTCGGCAAAGAGCCACGTAAAGATGTGAATCCTGATGAAGCGGTTGCCGTTGGTGCCGGTCTACAGGGTGCTGTATTGGCCGGTGATGTCACTGATGTACTTCTGCTCGATGTAACCCCGCTGAGCCTAGGTATTGAAACCATGGGTGGTGTAGCTACTCCGGTGATTGAGAAAAACACCACAATTCCTACTAAGAAATCACAGATTTTCTCCACTGCTGACGACAATCAAACTGCAGTAACCATTCACGTGGTGCAGGGCGAGCGCAAGCAGGCCACAGGTAATAAATCGCTGGGTCGTTTCGATCTGGCCGATATTCCACCAGCACCACGCGGTATGCCTCAGATTGAAGTCACCTTTGATATTGATGCCAACGGTATTCTGAATGTAGGCGCCAAAGATAAGGCGACTGGCAAAGAGCAGTCGATCATTATTAAAGCCTCTTCTGGTCTCTCTGATGATGAGATCGATGCAATGGTGAAAGATGCTGAAGCCAATGCCGCAGAAGACGAGAAGTTTGCCGAGCTGGTTCAGGCGCGCAACACAGCTGATGGTTTGGCTCATGCCGCTAAAAAGACGCTTGAAGAAGCGGGCGACAAAGCCAGTGAAGAAGAGAAGGCTGCAATTGAAGCTGGTATTAAGCAGGTAGAAGAAGCGGTGCAGGGCGACGATAAAGACGCTATCGACGAAGCAGCCAAGGTGCTTTCTGAAGCCTCATCTGGCCTAGCGCAGAAAATGTATGCAGAGCAGGCTGAAGCGGGTCAAGCCGAAGGCGGCGAACAGGCTGCAGGCGACGATGCAATGGATGCCGAGTTTGAAGAAGTCAAAGAAACCGAAGACGAGAAAGAAGACAGTAAGTAAGTCTTTAAGCTTTTCTCTACTTCCATTAGGCGCGGGCTAAGTCCCGCGCCTAGTCATATTAGCGATAGTTAGGAATAAAGAACCAGGTTATGGCCAAACGCGATTATTACGAAGTGCTGGGTGTTGAAAGCAGTGCCTCTGAAGCTGAGATTAAAAAGGCATTTCGTCGCATAGCGATGAAGTATCATCCCGACCGCAATCCAGATGACAAAGCTGCCGAAGAGAAATTCAAAGAGGCGCAAGAAGCCTATGAAATTCTCGGTGACGATGATAAAAAGGCAGCCTATGACCGCTTTGGTCATGCCGGTGTTGATGGTAACTCCGGCGGTGGGTATGGCGGTGGTGGCGGTGCTGGTTTTGGGGATGTGTTTGGAGACGTCTTTGGTGATATCTTTGGTGGCGGTGGTGGCCGCGGCGGTCGTGGCGGGCCGGCTCGAGGCTCAGATCTGCGTTATGACTTGCAGCTGGATTTAGAAGACGCAGTCAAAGGTAAAACTGTGCAAATTGATGTGCCCACCATGAGTGCCTGTAATACCTGTGATGGTACCGGAGCGCGCAAAGGTTCATCACCTATTACCTGTGATACCTGTGGTGGTGTTGGTCAGGTGCGCATGTCTCAGGGTTTCTTCTCTGTACA
>Ga0209534_10003386_pt1 | contig 15232 bp, 30 predicted proteins | sample COG_07_FD_184751 | JGI IMG/M metagenome (GOLD analysis project Ga0209534, IMG submission 184751) | Pelagic Microbial community sample from North Sea - COGITO 998_met_07 (SPAdes) (version 2) | ecosystem: Environmental > Aquatic > Marine > Neritic zone/Coastal water | place: Helgoland, sampling...
TTCTAAAAACGAAAACTTTATACTTTTAGAAAACGGAGATTTTTTACTACAAGAAAATAATTTTAAAATAGAGAGATAATGGCAAACTCAAAAATAAGTGCATTACCAACAGCAACAGATTTACAAGGCGGTGAATTATTTGCAATCGTACAAGGTGGCGTTACAAAACAAACATCATTAAATCACATAGACAAATATTTAATTCCGACTAGCCTAACGGTTGAGCCAGATGTTACAGTAAGTCTAGGAGATGCCGCTTATCAAAACTCAATATTAATCAAACTGTCTTGGAGTGGTGTAAATGGTACACAAGTTTTAAACCTCCCTAGTGCAGCTAGTAGCACAAATAGAATAATAAGAATTATATCTAACGGTGGTTATGTAACTTCTACAAGAACGGAATTAACTCCAATAGGGAGTGACACTTTAGATGGTTCATCTGGTGCTTATGTAATTAACAAGGCGTATGAGGGGATTCAAGTTTGGAGTGATGGCTTACAGTGGTTCATAATTCAGAAAAAAGCATAACGAAAATACAAATTAAATTAATCTAAATTATATATAAGTATGAAATCAAACAACGTGATAGAAAAAATCAAAGACGTTCTAAACCTTAACGAAGAGGTTAAGCTAGAACAAGCTAAACTAGATAACGGTACAGTAATTGAAGCTGATGCGTTTGAAAGTGATGTAGAGGTGTTTATCGTTACAGAAGATGAGAAAGTAGCTTTACCTGTTGGAGAGTACGCTCTTGAAGATGGTAAAATACTAGTAGTAGCAGAAGAGGGTGTAATTTCTGAAATCAAAGAAGCTGAAGCTGAAGAAGAAGCTGAAGAGGTTGAGGAAGTTGAAGCAGCAGAAGAAGAAGAAAAAGAGTCTTTAGGCTATGCTACTAAAGAAGAACTAGCAGAGGTTAAAGGTATGATTGAAGAAATCAAAGCAATGCTAGAACCAAAAGAAGATTTAAGCGAGGACTTAGGCAACCTTTTAACAGAGGAACTAGCTAAACACGAAAAAGTAGAGCTAAACGAAGTACCAGAAGAAGTACAAGCTGAACTAAACGAGCCAAGCGCAGAGCCTATCGTATCAAACCCAGAGGGTAACAAAGCTATATCAAAATTTAGTGTTTCTAAAAACAGAAAAAGCACTACTATTGATAGAGTAATGGCAAGACTAAACAATTAATAACAACTAAAAACTAAATAAAATGAGTGTATCATTAACAACAACTTATGCAGGTGAATTTAGTGGCAAATACATTGCTGCTGCTTTACTATCTGCTGACACTTTGGACAAGGGTTTAATTACCGTAATGCCAAACGTAAAATTTAAATCTGTAATTCAAAAGGCTGCTACTGATGACATCGTAAAAGATGCATCTTGTGACTTCCAAACTGGACAAGGAACGCTAACTTTAACAGAAGCTATCCTACAACCAGAGGAATTTCAGGTAAACTTGGATATCTGTAAGAAAGATTTACACGATTCTTGGGAAGCTGAGCAAATGGGATACAGTGCTTTTGATAGCCTAGCTCCAAACTTTGCTGATTTTGTAATCGGACACGTTGCGTCTAAAGTAGCTGATAGAACAGAAAAAAACATCTGGAGTGGTTCAACTGCAACTAGTGGACAGTTTGACGGCTTTGCAACTTTATTAGAAGCTGATGGAGATTTACCAGCAGGACAAGATTTAACAGGTGCTGCTATTACTTCTGCAAATGTAGTAGCTGAACTAGGTGCTGTTGTAGACGCAATTCCTACTGCTGTTTACGGCTCAGAAGATTTAATCATATATGCTGCTTCTGATGTAATTCGTGCTTATACACGTTCTTTAGGTGGCTTCCAATCTGGTGGGCAAGGAGCTAACGGTTACGAAAACAAAGGTAATAACCAGTCTTTAGGTTCTTTATTCTTTGATGGTATTCCAGTAGTAGCTACAAGAGGTGCTGCTGCAGGTACTATTATTGCTGCTGAAAAATCAAACTTATTCTTTGGAACGGGTCTTTTAAATGACTTGAACGAGGTTCGAGTGATTGATATGGCTGAGAATGATGGTTCTCAAAATGTACGTGTTGTAATGAGATTTACTGCTGGTGTTCAGTATGCACAGGTAACAGATATCGTTTACAGAAAAACTGTATAATAATTAACTAATCAAATTTAAAAGGGTGGGTAAAATTGCCTACCCTTTTTTATTAAAAAAACTTTAAAAATATGGGATGCTCAATAACAAGCGGACGTAAAGTACCTTGCAAGTCTGCGGTAGGTGGTATAAAAACTATTTATTTTGCAGATTATGGAACTTTAGGAGATGCGACAATCGTAGCAGGTGAAATTACAGGCGTATCAGGTACGCCAGACTGGTTTCAGTTTGATGTAAAAGGTAACAGTTCAATGGAAACTGCAATTACTTCAAGCCGAGAAAACGGAACTACTTTTTATGATACTACATTGAATATGACTTTGACTTTTCAAGACAAAGCTACACAAGAAGAACTTAAATTAATCGCACACGCTCGTCCACACGTTGCGGTTGAAGATTATAACGGAAACTTCTTTTTAGTAGGACTTGAAAATGGTGGCGATGTAAACGGTGGAACTATCGTTACAGGTGCTGCAATGGGAGATTTAACAGGATATACTTTAACGGTGAATGCACAAGAAACTGCACCGCCTTATTTTGTAACACCTGCAGTTATTACTGCTGATGCTTCAGCGGTTCAAATTGACCCAACGGCATAAATAATACTTTTACTTGTAAAATGGGGTTATCTTAACGGATAGCCCTTTTTTTATACCTACACAATACAAAATATTTGTTTTTTATTTATATATTAATATGAAGTTGATAACCACAAGCGGTAATAAAACCTTTAAGATAATTCCTAGAGAATTTACTGTAGGTACATTGAGCCTAAAATTAACAAGTGAAAGCACAAATAAAACTATTACAGTTAATGCTACTTCTGTTATTGATGGTAATTATATTTCTTTTGATGCTGTTTTTGGTGCTTTAACTGAAAGTGACTTTTATATATTAGAGGTTAGTTATTCAAATAACATAATTTATAAGGATAAGATTTTTTGCACAGACCAAGCAATTAATCAAAGTAATGATGAATATTACAGCGTAAATAAAGACAAGTATATAAGTGAAGAAAGTTCGGATAACGAATTTATAATAATATAAATATGAACGATTTAAGGATAGTAAATTTAAGTACCTACACAACGCCAGATATTGTAGAGAAGTCCAATAAGGAATGGGTTTCTTATGGTGCTGATAACAATTATTTTAAATACTTAATTGACCGTTATAATGGTAGCCCAACAAATAACGCTATTATAAACGGAATTAGTGAAATGATTTACGGTCGTGGACTAGATGCTTTAAATTCAAATAAAAAGCCTGAACAGTACGCTAAAATGCTTTCTTTGTTTCATAAAGATATGGTACGTAAATTATGTTATGACCTTAAACTTATGGGTCAATGCGCTATGCAGGTAATTTATTCTAAGGATAAAAAAACCATTGCACAAGTTGAACATATACCTGTTGAAAACTTAAGAGCTGAAAAATGCAACGAAAACGGTAAGATAGAAGCGTATTACTATTCTGATAACTGGGCAAAGGTTAAGAACGTAGGGCACACAACTAGAATACCTGCTTTTGGTTGTAGTACTGAAAATATAGAGATTATATATGTAAAGCCTTACAGAGCTGGTTATAAATATTATTCTAGTCCAGATTATCAAGGCATTTTAAATTGGTGTGAAACAGAGGAACAAGTGTCAATATATCACCTCAATAATACCGTTAATTCTTTCAGTCCTAATACTTTAATCCAGTTTAATAACGGAACACCAAACGCTGAGGAACGTCAAGCAATGGAAAATCGTATAACTGAAAAATTTACTGGAACATCTGGCTCTAAATTTATTTTAGCATTTAATGATAATCCAGAAAGTGCGGCAACTGTTGAAACATTACAAATAAGTGAAGCACACAATACTTATCAATATGTTAGTGATGAATGTACTAAAAAAATAATGGTAGGTCATAGGGTTGTTAGTCCTATGCTTTTAGGAATTAAAGATAGTAGCGGTTTAGGTAATAATGCAGAAGAATTAAAGACTGCTAGTACCTTAATGGATAACACCGTTATAAGACCATTTCAGATGCTTTTAATAGATGCTTTTGATAGCATACTAGCTTACAATCAAATGAGCCTTAAACTGTACTTTAAAACGCTTCAACCGTTAGAATTTACAGACTTAGAAAACGTTGAAGATGCAGAAACAAGAGAAGAAGAAACAGGAGTTAAATTAAGTCAAGATTTACCTGATGATTTAGGTAGTGATATTGCTGATGAGTTAATCGACTTAGGAGAAAGCGAAGAAGAGCTGCTTGAGGGGTATGATTTAGTAGATGAAAGCGAGGTAGATTATGAGTTAAATGATGAACTAGACGAGGTTATAACAGACTTAAACACCGAAAAAGAAGAAACAACGCTATCTAAAATATGGAATTTTATTAGTACAGGAACTGCAAAACCAAACGCAAAAAGCACACAAGACGGTAAGTCAAAACAAGAAAGCCAAAAGGGTGTACAGTTTTTAGTACGTTATTCTTATGCACCAGAAAAAGCAGGGTCAAATAGCAGACAGTTTTGTTCTAAAATGGTAGGTGCTAAAAAGGTTTACCGTAAAGAGGATATTGTAGCAATGGGTAAAAAATCTGTAAATGCTGGTTTTGGTAAGGGCGGTTCAGATACTTACTCAATATGGTTATATAAGGGCGGTGCAAGATGCAATCATAAATGGTTTAGAAAAACCTATCAAATTAAGAACGGTGAAAAAAGCCAAATAACAAGCGGTCAAGCAAAAAGCAAAGGTTTTAAATTCCCTAAGAACGCTCAAAAAGTACCAGTAGCACCTAAGGATATGAAGTATAAGGGTTATACTGCTGAATATTGGAATAAAATGAAATTCAAAAACTAAATGGCAACAGCATTATTTATATCAAGAACTGATTTAGTACGCAATTCTATCTTAGATGGGAATGTAGATACTGATAAATTTATCCAGTTTATAAAACTAGGTCAAGAAATTGACGTACAAAACTTACTAGGCACAGATTTATATAATAGAATAAGTACGGATATTGAAAACAGTACTTTATCTGGTGATTATTTAGCACTTGTAAGCGACTATGTACAGCCAACTCTTATATGGTTCGCACAAGTAAATTATATTCCATTTGCAGCTTATCAAATAAAGAACGGAGGCGTATTTAAACATTCAAGCGAAACAGCAGAAAACGTTAATAAAACAGAAGTAGATTATTTAGTGGGTAAAGCTAGAGAGTATGCTAATTATTATAGCACTAGACTAGTAGATTATTTATGCTTTAATCAGTCTAAGTTCCCTGAGTACACAAGCAATAGCGATAACGATATAAGCCCAGATACAGATACAGTATTTAATGGGTGGGTTTTATGAAGTATAAAGTAAAGAAAAAAAACTTAAATAAGTTAATGAGTTATTTAAGAAAGGATACTAAAAACTTAAATAATGAGAGGGAATATATCAAACGCAATAAGTAAAGACAGCGTTAAAAGAGGTTATGTAAGTGAAAAAATAAGTGTTACGTGGAGACATTATATAAGTGGTATTTCTACCTATACTTTATATGATACAGGAGCTACAACTACATTCCCTTATGCTTATGGTGGTATCCCTGTACCTTATAATGCTTATTTTAGTCAATTTATGTTATCGTCTTTGCCTTATTCATCTAGGCAATTCCCTAATGGTAGCTCTTTGACTTTAAGTGTTTATGTAGATAATGTTTTAAAAGGTAGTCAAACAGGTTCTTATGGTAATAATGTAAGAGAAACCGTAGTATTAGATTTTGGAGAATCAATAGAAATAAATAGAGGTGAAACAGTAACACTAAGGCTTCAAGTAGATGGTCAATGGTGGTACAGTTGTAGCACATCAATAATAACACAGCGATAATGGAAAACCCGAAATTAGCATTAATACCAAGCGGATATAAAAGCGGTACAGTTTACTCAATTTTACCTACTGATGGTGTTGGAGATTTTGATTACGAGCGTAATGGTTATGCTTCAAGAGTTCGGAAAGATGGACTTATAGAAGAATTAACAGTAGATGATACACCAAGATTAGATTGGTTAAACAGCGATTGCCCTAGCTTATTATTAGAACCGCAAAGAACGAATGTTGTTTATCCAAATACAAGTTTGTCAGGTTATAGCATTGGCGGTGGGTTTAAATCTGATAATGTAACCATATCACCAGACGGAGAAAATAACGGCTCTTTAGTTCAATCAACGGGAGGCACTTGTGTGATATATAGAAGTTTTGGAACATCAACAAACACAACATACAATATATCTGTATTTTTAAAAAAAGGGAATTATAATAATATAAGGCTTCAAGAGGGTTTCACAAGTTCTAGAATGGTTGTTAATTTGTCAAACGGAACAGAGGTTTCAAGTAATAACGCTACAAATAAAAAGATTCAAGATTATGGTAATGGTTGGTACAGAGTTTCTTTTAACTACACATCGAGTTCATCTGTATCATCAGCTCAATATTCGGTGTATATAGAGGGTTCGACTGCTTCAGGAAATACATTTTATACTTTTGGTGGACAAATAGAACAAGGAAGCTATCCAACAAGCTATATAAAAACAACAACAACATCAGGTTCAGTAACAAGACAAAAAGATATTTGTATAAACGGTGGCGATGCTGATTTATTTAATATTACAGAGGGAACGTTTTTTGTAGATGTTACGCCTTTTAAAGCAAGTACATTTCATAGAATAACCTTGTCAAATAACACCTCTAATGAAGAAATAATAATTTTATTTTATAGCAATAATACACAAGTAGGAATTATATCCGAAAGTGGAGGCTCTGGTCAGGTATCATATACAACAAATATAACATTTGACACTAAAAATAAACTAGCTTTTACTTTTAAAAACAACGAATTTAAGTTTTATGTGAATGGAAGTTTAAGACATACAGATACAAGCGGAAACATTGCAACAGGATTAAATTCTTTACATTTTGCAGGTAATAATGGTGGGTTTAATTACTTTCAAGGCAAAGTGCACGATACAAGAGTTTACGACAGAGTATTAACAGAATCAGAAGCGATAGAATTAACAACTATATAAATGGCACAAGAAATATATCATATAAGTAATTGGGGAAACCCTACTGAACAATGGGGAAACGTTTATTTAAACGCAGACTTAACAAACGAATTATATAAAAGAGCAAATGAGTACGAAAACTCTTGGGTTACAGACCAACTATTAAACGGAATAGGGATAAAGCCAAGCATTATACTTACACCTACTGCTTATGAAAATGGCGTTTTAAATAGTGTTAAGCCTAGTGATGGTAGTGGGGATTTTAATTTCAATAGGGGGTCAATATCTACAAGGGTAAATGAACAAGGTATTATTGAAGATGTAACGGAAACAAACTTACCAAGAATAAACTATAAAAATAACGATGGGAGTTTATTATTAGAACCTCAATCAACTAATTTATTTTTAAATTCAGAAATATTATCTACACAAGATGTTTCAACTTTAAATGAAAGTCATACTGTTTCTTTTTATGGAACTGGCTCAATTACTTTTAGCGGTACACATACAGGCACATTAACTGGAACAGGGATTAACAATAGGGTTACTGTTACTTTTACAGCATCAAGCGGAACTTTAACCTGTACTGTTAGTGGTTCTGTTAAAAACGCTCAAATAGAAAAATTATCATTTGCAACTTCATATATACCAACAATCGGAAGTGCAACAACTCGTTTGACAGATTTATGTAGTAATTCAGGGTCAAGCGATTTAATAAACTCAACAGAGGGTGTTTTATATGCTGAAATAAGTGCGCTAGCAGACGATTTGACTTTTAGGGTTTTATCTTTAAGCGATGGTACTAATAATAATACTGTCAAGTTTGGTTTCAGAAGTGATAGTAATAAAATATATGCAGAAGTTAGGAGCGGTGCATCTTCACAAGCATTTTTATCTTATGATGTATCAGATATAACAGATTTTAATAAAGTAGCTTTAAAGTACAAGGTTAATGATTTTTCTTTGTTTATAAATGGTATAGAAAGACAAACAGATGTAAGCGGAAACGTACCGATTGGTTTAAATACATTAAACTTTAACAGAGGGGATATTAATAATAAATTTTACGGAAACGTTAAAAGCGTTGCAGTATATAAAGAAGCATTAACAGACGCAGAATTACAAAAATTAACAACTATATAATGGAAATAAAACTAGGTAAATACGAATTTAAAAGCGAAGAACAGGCTTTAGAAAAAATACAAGATTTAGGAGTTGATACAGATTTTGAGGGTAATGAATATCCAACACATAAACACGCTATTGTATTACTGGGTCATATAATTTTAGAGCAGGGAGAATATGATGAGAATTTAGAAGAAATAAAAGCGCCTGTTTTAAGTGATAAATACCACGTTGATGTAGTATGGAATGGTTTAGAAAATCATCCTTACGGTTGGAAAACTTATAGCGTAGATTTAGAGAGCGAGGGAATGCATCAATTTGCAGGAGTATCGTATTTAGAAAATAAAATGTAATGACAATACAAGATTTGAAAATAGGAATTTTAAATGCTGTTACTTTAGGTATCAGCTTTACACATATAGAAAATAGTTTAAAGATTATATTACTATTATTATCAATAGGATATACAGCGCAAAAGATATACGAAACGCATAAAAAGAATGACTAAGAACTTTAAAAAAAGTGAGTTTGATTGCAGGTGTGGATGTGAAATGCCAGACGATGTATTTGTAAATATTACTAAATTAGCTAATCAGTTACAGTATATAAGGGATAACGTAGCTATGCCTATAACTATAAACAGCGCTTATAGATGTGAAGCACATAATAAGTCAGTAGGCGGTTCGGTAAACTCTCAACACTTGTTAGGTAAAGCTGCTGATATTGTTATTAAAGGGTTAGACCCTGTTTTAGATACTTATGATTATTTAGATGAATTAATGTTATCTGGTGAAATACTACAAGGCGGTTTAGGGATGTACTCTTCTTTCACACATTACGATATAAGAAAAATAAAAGCACGTTGGAATAATGCCTAAATACAAAGATAAAAACGGAACTACAAGAGTAGGAGATGCTTTACGTTGGTTATTAAAACAAGGTAAGGAAGTAGCACCTGAACTATTAAAAATAGCAGGGAATGTTACAGGAATAGAAGCCTTAGAGGTTTTAGCTTCTAAAATTGGTGCTGATGAAAAACTAAGCGAAACAGATAAGCAGCTTTTATTAGAAGAGCTAAACTTTGATAAAATAGAAATGCAAGAAACCACAAAAAGGTGGATTTCAGATAACAATACAGATAGTTACTTAACACGCAATATAAGACCCTTAACACTAGCCTTTTTAACAGCTACACTATTTATCTATATTATATTAGATAGTTCTTTAGAGGGCTTTAATATAGCCTCTGATTGGATTGATTTACTTAGTTCTTTATTGCTTTTGGTTTATGGTGGGTATTTCGGTATGCGTTCTGCAGAGAAGATTACTAAGCATTGGAAAAATAAATAACTTTTTTACTTGTTTTTTTAAAATAAAATATATAACTTTGAATTTTTTATTAAAACTAGACATTTAGTTAAATGTTTTGTTGCCCTTAAAGGCAAAAAAAACAAATACAAAATAAATAGATATAAAAAGTTAAATAAAATATAAGACTTAGGTGGACTAATCAATGGCAAAAAGAACACAACGCAAAAAATTAGTAGATAAATTAGATAAGGTTTTTAGTGTATATATAAGACGTAGATACGCTAAAGAAGATATAGCTGAATGTTTTACTTGTGGCAAAAAAGACCATTGGAAGAAACTACAAAACGGACATTTTCAAAGCCGTAAACATTATTCTACTAGGTGGCACGAAAAAAATTGTCAAGTTCAATGTGCAGGGTGTAATGTATTTAGATATGGAGAACAGTATAAATTTTCTAAAAACTTAGATAACACTTATTATGATGGTTTAGCAGAAGAGCTACATATAGAAGCTAATAAAACTGTAAAACTAGATAATACAGATTTAGAAATGTTAATAGAAAAATACGAAATGTTAATTAAAGAACTAGATACTTAACGTATATTTGTAGTGTATTGTTTTTGTTTTAATATCGGTTGTAATAACCAGAAGAAGCCACCTTTAAAAGGGTGGTTTTTTTGTTTATAATGTGTTTATATTTTTTTTATTGAATTATTTGTTTTATATTTGCCTTAATATTAATTAAAACGATACATTATGAATTTATTTGAAAGATTAAAACCAGAGTACAAAGACAACCTAGAAACAGGTAACACTAAACATCCTGCTTTAGTTGGCTATGCAGTAGACCAGTTAGAGATGTATGAATATGTAAGGGATATGCCTTATGGCTTAGTAACAGACTTAAAATTCTTACTAGAGGTAGATAACCCACACGAACTATTTAAAGAGCTATAATATGACTTATTCAGAAGATGTAAACAGGGCAGCATCAGTAGATACAATAGACTTTTTAAACGCTCGTATAGATGCCTTACAGAAGCGAGTAGAATTTTTAGAAGCATTAAACGAAATTAACAACAAAAACTAATAATATGAACAAAGAAAAATTAACAGAGTTATACAAAGAGTATAAACTTGAAAAAGAAGATGTATTTAAACATCAGCACTATTTGATAATTACTAGAAGCGGAATCGACAAGATACAAGCCGTAGCTAAAATTCAAATAACTTATGAAGTAATAAGGTGTGAGCCAAATTTCGCAGTATTTAAAGCAATAGCACATAAGGGTGCTGCAACTATTGAAACCTTTGGAAGCGCCTTAAAAGGTGATAGCTACAAAGACAGTTCTACAAATAGCTGGTACGTTGCTGAAATGGCAGAAAAACGAGCAATGAGTAGAGCAGTTTTAAAATTAACAGGCTTTTACGAACTAGGCGTATTCGGGGAAGATGAAAGCGAAAGTTTTAAAAATAATAATAAATAATAATAAATAATAACAATTAAAAACAAGTAAAATTATGAGTGCATTAATCAATTTTTCAATTAGAGTGGATAAACTTCCAAAACAGAATTTTATATCAGGTCGTGATGGTGCGGTTTATTGCAATTTAACTATGAGCGTAAACGATGAAACCCGTTACGGTAACAATGTTGGTGTCTATGTTAGCCAAACACAAGAAGAACGAGAGGCTAAGAAACAAAAGACTTTTTTAGCTAACGGTAAAGTAGTTTGGACTGACGGTAACATTGTCAAAGCCGAGCGTGAAGAAGCTAAAGAAGTAGTGCAAGAAGCTGAAACGAGCGACTTACCATTTTAACTAACTAGGGCGGTGTAACAACCGCCTTTTTTATTACCTTTACAAAACAATACAAAACAATGAAAGAGATAACAGAAGAACAGACTACACATAATATGCTTATGGAGTTGATAGCAGAAGAATGCACTATCGACACATCAGAGATTATGGAGTACCCTCCAACAGCATTAAGTTTAGGGGAGAAAACTATACAGGCAAAAGGTGGAGATATTACAATGCCTATTCCAATTGGAACTTATGGTAATTTCAGTTTCGTACAAGCACCGCCAAAAAGCAAGAAGACGTTTTTTGTTAGTTTGCTAGCATCAGTTTATTTAAGCGGTGGTAATAACTTTGGAGGTAAAATTAAAGGGCATAGAGATGGTAGGTGTTTAATGCACTTTGATACAGAGCAGGGACACTGGCACGCTCAACGAGTTTTTAAGCGTGTGCAGGATATGAGTAATACTAAAGAAGTAGGTTGCTATCACACATACGCACTTAGAACGATAGGATATAAAGAACGATTATTATTTATAGAACATTGCTTAGAGCAAAATAAAGGTAAAAACGGTTTAGTTATTATTGATGGGATTGCTGATTTAGTATCTGATGTAAACAACCTTGAAGAATCAAATTTATGCGTTCAAAAAATAATGCAACTATCTGCAAAATATGATTGCCATATAGTAACGGTAATACATAGTAATTACGGAAGCGACAAGCCGACAGGACACTTAGGGAGTTTCTTAGAGAAAAAAACAGAAAACCAAATACAACTTGAAGTAAATACAGTAAATAAAGAATGGATAACAGTAAGCTGCAAGCGTTCTAGAGGTTATGCTTTTGAAACGTTTAGCTTTAGTATTAATGAGTTCGGATTGCCTTTTGTAGTAGGTGAAATATACGACCCATTAGAATACTTTGCACCTAGAACACTAACACCAAATAAATGACACCAATTTTAGAACTTGCTTATAAAAAGCACAATGATTGGAATAACATAGTAAAGAGTTTCGGCTGCAACCCCTCAATGAGTGAGGACGTTGTGCAAGAGATGTATATACAGCTAGATGCTGATGTAAAAAAAGGTTTAGACCTTTACTATAAAGACCAGATAAACCACTATTACTGCTATAAAGTTCTAAGAGGTATTTACACAAATTTATATAAGTCAAGCCTAAGACAAAAAAAAGTTTATTTAGAAGATATAAACGAACTAAAAGAAATACAAGAAAGTGGTATAGATGAGAAAGAATGGGCAAAGCAGCGAGATAAAATAGATAGTATTTTAAACGAGATGTACTGGTATGATAAAAAGATATTTGAAATAGTTTCTAAGGGTGTAAGCGTTGCGGAGCTAAGCAGAAACACTAAAATAAGTTATTATTCGCTTTACAATACATATACAAACGCAAAGAAACATATAAAAAACAAGTTATGATTAAATTTAACTTCCCTAGTTCATTCTGGTTAATTGCTGAGCAAATTGGATATGCTAGAGGCGTAATGAATAAAGAAAACAATAAAATTAATAAAAGGTTTGATAGAGGTATTAAAAACAAACAGGTTGATGTTTTAGGAGTTTTAGGTGAGTTAATAGCAATAGAGTATTTAAGTCAAAAAAACATAGATTTTAATTTAGCAAATCTATTAGATTTTAAATCAAGCAAGAACCCTGATTTTACATTAAAAGGTAAGAGAATAGATGTTAAAACTAATAAATACACTAAATATTCCCACTTACTTGTAAACGAAGAAGCGCACAAAAAAGGTTTAAATAAAATAGATTTATACTGGTTTGTTTATATTATAGATAAAAATACTGCTGAGTTTTATTTTATTGATTATAGCGATGTAAGTCAATGGGATTGTAAACTTATGAAATACACAAATGCATTTTACATTAAAAGAGAAAACTTATGAGACTAGGAGATTTAGTATACTACATTACTTACTATACAGGGATACATTGGTTAGTAAAAAAGATTAGCAAGGCACTAGATAAAGATTGCGGTTGCGACCAAAGGCGTGATGATTGGAACGATATAAATATAGAGCTATGAGAATAGAAGACCAAGATGCTTGGGTAGACTTTAAAGCAAATGTAACCACAAAGCTAACAAAAGACCAGTACAGGCTTTTATGCACGTTACACGCTAGGTATTATAACCATAGATATTATGAGCCTTGTAGCTGTAAACCAAAAATATTAGTAATGTGGATAAAAGATTTAGATAACATATATAACAAAATTAAATGATAGAGAAAATACATAACTGGGAAAAAGCAGTCGTAACGCTTTTGAATTTAGATGGATGGAACTTAACCCATACAGGTAAAGGGAGTGAAAGCTGGGATGCAATAGGCACAACCCCAAAGGGTCAAGAGTGTGTTATAGAGATGAAATTTAGAAATAAATACTATGACACAAAAATACTAGAGAAGTTTAAACACGACAAGCTAATAGAAACTGGTAAGGTTGCTTTATACTTAGTTAATGACCCTAAAGGTAATTATATGTTCTGGCTAAATAACTTAGAGGGTTTAAAGACTAAAGATATATACTGTCCTGATACTACACTATGGAATAATAAAAAAGTATTAAAGCCTTGTTACTTGTTAAAAGAAACAGATGCAGCTATAATAAACCTAAATGAAGAAGTTAAAAGCGGTGTTTGGGATAGCTATTTTAAGACAAAAGAAAAAATAAATAAAAAAAATAGTTAATTATTTGTTTATAACTAAAATAAAGTTGTATATTGCGGTATATTAATAACAAAACAAAACATTATGAAAGCAATTACAAGACAAGAATTTAGAAACCTAGAGAGCAAAGAAATACAATCTTATTCTTGGTATATTAAAGAAGCTACACTACTGCAAGAAGTTGCATTATATGAAAGAATAACAAGAGATTTAAAAAAAATATATCAAATAGTAAAATAATCTAAAAACTAACAAAGGGGGTGTAAAAACCCCCATTAAAACAAAACATTATGAAAAAGACAAAGACAGGGTTACACATTGACGTAAAAGGTAAGCGTATTGAAGTTTACACTAAGAGAGATTTAAAACAAAGAGAGATAGAGCTACAAAACAAGCGTGAACTAATTATAACAGCATCGCTTATAGTATTAGCATCTTTATTAGTTACTTTAGGTTTTATAATTGGAATATCTAGTTAATGACTTTACTACAAAAACAGTCGTATAATCTCTGGTTTAATCACATAGCTAATTTAGTTATGGAATGGAGTAAACAAAAACCTGCTAATAAAGACTTAAAAAACTTTATACAAGGAATGACAGAGATAGGGCAATATGTAAACGCTTTAACTGTTGAAAACAGCGTACTTACAAAACGTATAGCAATTATACGAGAAGAAAAAAACAAAACGCTTATAGACTTAAATAAGCAAATAGAAGATTTACAAAACAAATTAAAAAAATACGATATATGAGTTGGTTAGATAGTTATATAGATGAACCAGATACAAAAACAGAATGTGCTTGTTGCGGTTCTGAAACAAACGGAGATTATTATTGTTCAGTTGAATGCTTTAATTTAGATTTAGAATGATTTTACTAGTAGATGCAGATAGTTTAATCTTTGCAGCTTGTTATAAAAAACGAGAGAACCCAGAAGATGATAAATACTATCGAGATATAGAAGAAGCACAAGCGAAGTTTGATGAGCAATTTATGAGCATAGTAAACAAGCTGGAAGATATGTATCCAGTTGAAAAAGTACTAACGTTTAGCGGTAGTAAGGGAAACTTTAGAAAGCTAATTACAAG
>Ga0209534_10003411_pt1 | contig 15167 bp, 20 predicted proteins | sample COG_07_FD_184751 | JGI IMG/M metagenome (GOLD analysis project Ga0209534, IMG submission 184751) | Pelagic Microbial community sample from North Sea - COGITO 998_met_07 (SPAdes) (version 2) | ecosystem: Environmental > Aquatic > Marine > Neritic zone/Coastal water | place: Helgoland, sampling...
CTTCCCTTTGCGAGATTTTCAAATATGAGATGCTTGCGGTATATACACCGTACAACTTTTTCCAAAATCTCTCTCAGCAGCTCCCGAGTATACGTATTTTCACGAGCGCCGCTACGATTATTGTCGTTATTTTGTATACGTAAACTCGGTGCATAGCCTGGAGGTATTTTTCCACCAGCTCCCGCTGTAGTTGTTGTAGAAGGTGCAGTAGGCGCTTGCGGCAGTCGACGGGCTCCTGTATGAACCACCCCAGCGGCGTATTTTCTTGCAGCGCGAGTTTCCTTGACAGGTTTAACAGCGCTTCTGATCACAGCCATAACTTTGTGCACATAATTTATCACTTAACGCGCTGAACTGCAAGACATTAAAACATTGGGCAGTACAATGTTGCACTCTCGGGCTCTCCGAATCATGACTGAAGAAAAGCCTGGTATGAAGGAGCTCACGTACATATGCAAGCGTCTCGGAAGGCCAGGAAAGCCAGCTACACTGGCGCATGTCGTCACTGAAAACAATTGGAACGGCACATTTCGTGTAGACGGTGTCCAAGACGCAGTGGTGCAGCTGGTGCGCGGGTCGGGTTCCATGATGGACTATGTAGTGTACGAAGGCGACAACACCACTCCGGCGCTGCTGTTGGAAAGTACCAAGACGATTTCCAAGGATGCAGGGAACGCCCTTTATCAGCGCTGCACAAAGCTCATTGAGGCGCGACTTCGCTGGCCCGACGTTCCCCTGGTGCACATGACAACTGGCACAGAGCTTGAGAGCGTCTCATATAGCCAGATACAGCAGCTGCGGCTCTTTAAGACGCTCGGGTTTGAATGCATAGACGGCACCGAGCGAAACCTCCTAGCTCAGTGCACCGCATATGAATCAGTAGACACACTCATACAGGATCGTGCAAAATGCAAAATGGGCAAGGTGTTCCGCACAGGCGATCACGAGTACGCGATAGAACAAACGCTGCGCAAAGGAAAGAACTACACAATCGCGTCTGATCCCGGAAAAGGCGCTGTAATCTCCATCGCAAACGCCATATACCACTTAGACCCCCGCGCCACCTTTGTTGTAACCAATCACGGTGTAAACGTAGAGACCCTCAAAGCCAGCCGCCAAAAGTTTTGGACGGCAAACAGGATGTTTGACCTGAAGCTTGAAGGATCTCACGCGAGCTCCCTAGGTGTCCAGCCGCAGCAGTGGTACTTTACTGCAGACGTTCTTTCCGAAAAGGCGGCAAGTGTGCTGTTTCACCAACTTTTAGAACAAAGCGGTCACACTGCAATCTTTCACAACCACAGCAGCAGCGCAAAGTCTTTTTTTCTGGACGAGGCTGGCAAGGAGCACCAGGTTCCCAAATCAACCACCATTCCGGATATTGTGTTTCGCAATGACGGCACCAAAACGGTATACATTTGCGAGGGCAAAGTGCTCAGCTGCATTCCTGCAGGTATTCATCAGCTTGACGCACTGGTTTCGTTTGAGTCTCTCGTGAGTCAGCATTATCCAAACTACAAAATAGAAAAAGGCCTATGTGTGTATACTCCCGACATGCAGCAGCTCCCTGAATACACGCAGTACCCAATATGGTTCGCCTTAGATTCGCGCGGTAGCTACTTTAGAAGCGCATTCATTTGATCAAAGTACTCCTTATTCACCTCACACCCCTTGCACACGCGCCCCGTTTTCTGACACGCCCGCAGTGTAGTCCCAGATCCCAAGAAGGGATCGAGTACCACAGCTCCCTCGTGTGAATGCTTCTTGATTAGGTCAACAAACAACGCCTCATTCTTTTGCGTTGGGTGGAATCTCCCCTTGCCAGCGCACAGCGGGTAGTGATACACCCCGTTGTCATATTTGGAGTTGAATGTTGGCTTGGACTTTTTCACTGCAGTCAATGCCATCTCGCGCGCATTGCTCAAGTAGTTTATTCCAGAGTTGATTGGAGCTGGATTGTTTTTGATCCACTCGATAAACCGAATCTGTTTAAACTTGTGCCGCTCGAGCATCTCCTTCAGCGGCGTGATTTTCCACAGGTCAAACCAAATGATAATCGTGCCGCCGGGTTTCAGCTTTTTATACAAGAGCTTTACAAATGTGTCAAGCGTGTCCATTGTGAAATTTGCGTCCCATTCGCCATATTGAGTCTTTAACGCAAACTCTTTTCCATACACGGTGCCATACTGAATGTAGTTTTCGCGCTTCTTTGGATCGTCCTCCAGCTTTTTCGACGTGCGATACTTTTCCCAGTCTTCCTCAGTTTTTGCCGGACCTTGTGCCGAGTGCACCTGGTTCCACAGAGCGTCCATTCCGCTCTTCCGCGACGTGATGTATGGCGGATCCGTGAGCACAAGATCAACCGATTCGTCTTGAATTGTTTGCAAATATTCAATTCCCTCACAATTTTGCACGTCCATTGTGTGTTAATACACTAATAAAGAAACTCCTTATATAATCTACATATGGATGTTGCTCAGTTTCGGCACCATGTAGCTGAGCGATACCTCCCAACTCCCGAGGAGCGCCGCGGCGCTGCAGAGGTGTCCACGCCAGTGCGCCTAGTCGATCAGATGTTGGGCGCTGTATCTGCCGATTTTTGGAAAACCCCTCGCAAGGTGCTTGAGTGCTGCTGCGGCAAGGGCAACTTTGTGCTGGGAATATTTGAAATGTTTGACAAGGGGCTTGCCGAAGCGTACCCAGAAGCACGCACGCGTCATAGCGTAATCATTGAGCAGTGCTTGTACTTCTCGGACATTAGCCAATCAAATGTCGACCACGTTACGCAGCTCCTGGGGCGCGTCAGCTCCAATGCGACAACGCAGTATAATTCCCAAGTTGGCGATACTCTCAAAGAGGTGCAATGGAAGCACTCATTTGACCTCGGCGTCATGAATCCGCCGTACGACAAGGGCCTGTATAAAAAGTTTGTGCTGCACTTGTCTACATTGAGTCAGTACAATGTGGTGGTGATTCCTTCTACATTTACTGTGGGTGTCTCGCACAAGAAGTTTGTGCAGTGGCTCTGGGATCATGGGCTCACGTGTGTCAACTTTTTAGACCGCGCAGCTTTCGAAAATCTTGTGGACATTGACACCTTGTTCTACGTTCAACGCGAAGACTATCGTGGCACTGTGACAATCAATGGGTTGCAAGTGGACCGAGGAGGCAGCATACGCAACATTACAAGTGCAGTGGAGCAAGCTCTGTTTGAAAAGCTCAAACGCAAAGATCCAATGGTGCTGTACAAAGGTGCAAACGAAACCTTGAATTACAAAGACCGACACAAAGAAACTGACAGTATACACTTCTGCCAAAGTGAAACGCACTCGCACAAAATGATCAGCCGCTTAAATGGGGGGCGTGGGCTCGAAGTGTACTACCTGTCCAGTCCAAAGGAGTGTGCAGTCCCAGGGGCAAAGGTGTTATTTCCGCGAGGCACGGGGAGTTACAACTCTCAAACAAATTTAGCCAAAATGAACAAACCCGTTGTGTACTCTTTGGTGACCGAGGAATGCGTAATGTTGTCAACCGGCATTGTCTACGTTAAAGCCAGCAGTGTGCAGCATGCGGAATTTCTGCAGTGGTACCTCATGCGGTCTGCACTGGTGCGCTTCTTGTTCAAAAAGAACAATCGATTTTCCGAGCTCACAAAAGGATTCGTGCAAACCATTCCGATGATTCACGAAGCATTGGAGTGCAATGACAATGCAGTATTTTCGCACTTTGCCCTTTGCGTTGACGAAATATGCCACGTTGAAAATCAATGTGCTAGTTTGGTTTAGCGAGCATAAGGGTTTGGATTTTTCTAAATGTAATTACAATGCGTGTCATTAAGCGCGACGGGCGCTCTGAGCTTGTGGACCTCAACAAGGTGACGACTCGAATCACAAAGCTATGCAGCGAGATTGAAACGACAGTCATCGATCCAATTGTCATTTCCCAAAAGGTGTGCAACGCCCTGCATGACAATGTGAACACAACCGAATTGGATCAGCTCGCGTCAGAGATTGCGATTTCAATGGCAACGCAGCATCCTGATTATGGCAAATTGGCTGGGTACATTGTTGCGTCCGATCTGCACAAGCAGGTGTCGTGCGGATTTGTGAGCGCAATGGAGCAGCTGCACGAAAGCGGATTTTTGCACCATGAGACGTTGTCGATTGTCATGAAGCACCGTGACACGTTGTGCAGTGCGATTGATTACGCCAAAGACTACAGCTTTGATTACTTTGCACTCAAGACGCTTATGAAGGGATACCTGCAAAAGGTTGGTAGCAGGGTTGTGGAGCGCCCACAGGACATGTTCATGCGCGTGAGCATTGGGATCCACGGGGACGACATCGATTGCATCCTCGAGACGTACTCAATGATGTCGGACAAGCTGTTTACCCACGCAACCCCGACGCTGTTCAACAGCGGGAGCACGCGCCCTCAGCTGGCGTCGTGTTATCTTGTAATGATGCAGGACGATTCAATCTCTGGAATTTACAACACGCTGTCAGACTGTGCAATGATTTCCAAGTGGGCTGGAGGCATTGGGCTTAGCGTGCACAACATTCGCGGTGCTGGCGCAGATATTCGCGACGTAAAGGGGGCTTGCAGCGGTATTGTCCCAATGCTCAAGGTTTTCAACGATACTGCTCGCTACGTGAATCAGGAGGGAAAGCGCCCAGGGTCCATAGCGGTATATTTACAGGTGGATCACCCTGACATTTTCTCATTTCTCGACTTGAAGAAGAACAGTGGCGACGAAGAGAGCCGTGCTCGCGATTTGTTTTACGCAATCTGGGTGCCCGACCTTTTCATGCAGCGCGTAAGGGACAAGGGCACGTGGTCCCTCTTTTGTCCGCACACCTGTCCTGGGCTCGCGGACTGCTACGGGAAGGATTACGAGAAGATGTATCAGGAGTACGAATCAGCAGGTCTCCAGACGCGCAGCTGCGACGCGCAGGAGCTATGGGCAGCAATCTGTTCGGCTCAAATCGAAACGGGAACGCCGTACGTGCTCTACAAGGATGCGTGCAACGCAAAGAGTAACCAGCAGAATTTGGGGGTGATCAAGAGCTCCAATTTGTGCACCGAAATTCTCGAGTACACGGCGCCTGACGAGATTGCGGTGTGCAACCTGGCGAGCATTTGTCTCCCTCAGTTTGTCAAGGATGGCGTTTTTGATCACAAGGCGCTGCACGCGGCGTGCAAGGTGGTCACCCGCAACCTCAACAAGGTGATTGATCGGGGATTTTATCCAGTGGACAAGGCGCGCTACAGCAATATGCGCCACAGGCCGATTGGCATCGGTGTGCAAGGATTGGCAGATGTGTATGCGCTCATGCGACTTCCGTTTGATTCTGAGCCAGCCGCCAAAGTAAACAAGCAAATTTTCGAAACGCTCTACCATGCCTCAATGGAGGCGTCCGTCGAGCTGGCTCAGCAGCACGGCGCATACGAGACGTTTTCTGGAAGCCCCCTTTCACAAGGCAAGTTTCAGTTTGATCTCTGGGGAGCTACTCCTGAGCCGTGGTCAATGTACGATTGGGAAGCGCTTCGTCAAAATGTGGTCACGCACGGTGCGCGCAATAGCCTCCTGCTTGCGCCAATGCCAACCGCGACGACGTCTCAAATCATGGGAAATAACGAGGCGATTGAGCCATACACGAGTAACATTTACCTGCGCCGCACGATTGCGGGCGAGTTTGTTGTAATCAACAGGCATCTCATGAAGGATCTGATTAATCTTGGAATCTGGTCCACCGAGCTCAAGGATAAGATTATTTATCACGAAGGCAGTGTCCAGCCAATCAAGGAAATCCCCAATCACATTAAACAGCTTTACAAAACCGCATGGGAGCTTTCGCAAAAGGTGCTGATCAATCAAGCTGCAGACCGCGGAGTGTACGTATGCCAAAGCCAGAGCCTCAACCTGTTTGTTCCGAGGCCCAGCGTCAAGTTGCTGAGCAGCATGCACTTTTACACATGGTCCAAGGGGCTCAAGACGGGAATGTACTATCTTCGCACAAAGCCCGCGTCAAACCCGACGCAGTTCACCATTGATACTACACAAGTGTGCGAGAGCTGCAGCGCTTAAGACCTGCGCGTTGTACTATAACAACCATGGCGCTTGTATTGTTTGACGTGTCTAACATGATTTACCGGGCTTTCCATGCACTCGATCCGGAGAAGTTTGTGCGCTCCAGCGATGGGCTCAGCACAAACTCGGTGTACGGCGTTGCGTCAATTACGCTTAGCCTGCTGAGCAAATTTTCCAAAGAGCACACCCATATACACCCAGTGGCGTGCTTCGATTCGCCCACATGCAACGCTGCGCGCAAGGGGTTGCTTCCAGAGTACAAGGCGAACCGCCAGCGGTGCCCAGAGAAGCTCTCGCATCAGTTTCAGTGGATCCGCGAGCTCTTTGCGTCAATGGGAATTCGTTGCGAAGAGCACCCACGCATGGAAGCGGACGACATAATTGCGTCATATTGCAAAAACGCACAGTCTCTGTATGATTCGGTGATCATTGTGAGCTCAGACAAGGATCTGTGCCAGCTTGTTGGACCAACAGTGCACTTTTACAACACCCGACTGAAGGCGCACGTGAGTCACGACGACGTTGTTGCGCGCTATGGAGTGACTCCAGCTCAGTTTCCCTTGTACCAGAGTATGGTTGGAGACTCGTGCGATAACATTGTGGGCGTTCGGGGGATTGGTCCCAAAGCGGCCACCGGGATTATTACAGCGTGCGAGGGTGACATTTCAAAGCTAGACTCCAGTCATAAAAAGTGGAAATTGGTGCAAGATCATATAGAGCTGATCGAAACAAACGTGAAGCTTACAACTCTTGCAAGCAACGCAGACCTTGAATGGAACGTGCCATGTTATCAGGAGACGACTGCTGAATTTTCTGCTTTTTTGAAGAGTATGGACATTGAGAAGATTGGCCGCCGAACGTTTCATTAAAATCTTGCAATACTGTAAATGTCAAACGGTGTAATTCATGCAAAAGTTATCAAGGAAGGCGGTGCAAAGCTCGAAGACAAGTATGCCACCAAGACTCAGCTCGAAAACGACTTCATTTCGAAAGCGTCAATTGGCGGCAACATCGAAGCGCTAGAGGATGCGATTGATGCGTTCGGGTCCCTAGGTGAAATGGACGATTTCTCCCATTTCAAGCTTCATATTAAGGGTGAAAACAAAGTTGCAAGGATCCTTGTAGAAAGGGGGGTCAATGGAGAGCTCGTACTCAAGGCTGAAGACTTGGATGTTCCTGGTGGCGCACCCACACCCACACCCGCACCCGCACCCGTAGGATTCCCAGCAACTGACTGGAACCATCAAAACAACAATTATACCGACCCTACCTCTGAAGTCACCTTTTATTTCGCAGATTCACCTATATTTGACAGATCACACACTGAGAATGTGACTGTAAATATCAAATTTTCTGCAGGCGCCGAGAAGGTGAAACAATTCAAGTTGATAGATCCGTCCTCCAACTATTATGGAGAGTATCATACCATTGAAAATTTACAAAACGATCAGCTGTACTCACTTACGTTTGAAGGCCAATATCATGGCAGCACGAATCCTGGAACAGGCATGAGCCAGCTAGTGTTTGCTAACGAGAATGATGTAGTAGACGTTACGATATCAGAATACGACATTGTTCGTGTATCAGTATGAACTTAATGCAAAGATAGTGGTCCTACAAGTGATTACAATGTGACTCATATGATTTCATATTATGGTGTGCGATGCGGCACCCACAAAAATTATGCAAGCTGACTTTGTCAGCGCTGTTTACAATGTGGAACCCAGGTGATCATACCGAATATTGGTATTCTCCTGGACCCATGGCCTTGGTGTTAGGTGATAACAGATTTGAATTCACACCAGAAGAATATCTTGGTTGGTGGACGTATGCAATTGTGATACCTCCAGGTGCTGAAGTTAAATTCGACAGTTACATTGTCAACGGGGGTGAAAACTTAGTGGTTTAAGAACAATGTACGATACACAAGCATATGAATATCGAAAATGTGGTCAACACGTGCGAGCTCCTCATTGATCAGATTGACGGGTTTAGCACCGAGCTCCAAGAGCTCCTTTTCGTCGGCTTTGGGACGGTTCGCCATTACAACGCCGCTACCACAGTGGCACACTGCAGAGTGCACTACTACATCGAGCGACTCAGCTGCAGTTTGTTAGATTCGCAGTCAGCGTCCAGGGCGCACTCGGGCTTCAATAAGCTAGCCTTCTTGCTGCTCGACGCGCGATCCGGATTTCACCAGCTGTCTCCAGAGGAGCAGGCAGCATTGCTGCACAAGAATGGCGACGTCATTGATTCTTGCTTTGTGTTCGTTTAGTTGCAAAATGATGCAAGGACATCTTTCAGCAATGTTTTCAGAGATTCTTTGTCCATCTTATTGGATTTGCAAACAATTGATAGCACGTCTTTCATGAGTTCAACGATTGCATTGTTGACCTCGCTTGATAAATATTTTGGCAATGACAGGAATTCTATTGCACCTTCGCTCTGGCTACAAAAATTGTCAAGAGCCACTTGAGGAATTTTGTCAATGTTCTCATTCAAATAATTTGAAAGCTCCTCGGCCTTGTGGCACTCGTGAAACTGCATTTTTGTTAACACATTTTGTGTTTTCTGAATGATTCGCAATGCGTCGCTCTCGTGTGTGACGTACTTGAAGCCAACTTTCTTGGGTCCAAATACGTTCCACGCTAACATTCCAAGTAAAATAAAGCCAAGGACAATGCTCACGTGCTTGTAATTCACTTGTTAGTTCTGCTGCCTTTGAACCAGGCATTAAAATGTGCGCGCCTTCACCATACCACTCCAACACTTACGAATTGGACCGGACTGGTATTTTTTCCAAACCTTTTCACCCTTGGAATTGAGTGCCACAATTTTACTGCACATCTTATATCCAATTTTGAAATCACGAGCCGAAACTCGCACCTTGACAATCATTGTCTCTCCCGGTTTGTATGTTTTCTTTGAATGTTTGGTGGAAATCATATGAAGTTCGGTCATATCTTAGAATAGACTTCTATTTTAATGTTGTTTCATGTATACTATAAGTTAAAGACGTGCACATTGTAGATATTATGAGTGACGACAATGCTGAAATCATGAAGCTCCTTCACGAGCGCCTTGCGTTGGGAAATCAACGATACGGCCATGGAGTGCGCGTAGACGACGACACTCGAGAGTTTGGCACCAGCGACAATAGCTGGGAAACTATGATGATGGAGGAAGCACTTGACGGCATGATTTATGCAGCCGCGCAGCTCCTTCGTATCAAGCGGGCTCGTGAGAAAATTGCGGGCTAGTTGTACAGTCAAATGTATTCAATTGCTCACGTGCGAATTGCAATGTCGCGAATTATCCGGTGGAAGCAAGGTGACGTGCAGCTGCCGACGCGCTGCAACGCAAAGCACTACGCGCAGTGCCAAATGAAGGAGGTGTGTGAATGCAAAGTGTGGTGCGATTACCCACCACCGGGATCGGGCGCCCCAGTGACTATTTTCCAATACCAAGAAGCGCCAAGAGGTTTTCGAGCTCATAGATTGAAATAAGCGCAACAATGACGAGCGCAACAGCAAACCCATGCTTGCTAAGGAACTGCGCGATTTGATCAAGTATATTTGCACCTCCTTCGGCTGCTTGAATGGCACAATTTGCAAGATCATTTATAATATCTAAAGCACCGCGAGAATTCAATGAATACGTCCAATCATCGCACGTGGGAGGGGAACTGTCGTCTTCTTGGGCTGTTGTACTAAAGTAACCTTTAAAGTCCGGTGCATCTGTACTATCGTCTGGACATTTGCACGCTTTCTTGGCATCTGATGTGATATATTTCCAACCTGTAATTTTTTTAGTTGTGTATCCTCTTTTAGTAATCTTAAATGTGAGATTATTATTAGATTCGAGGCTAACAGTCTTTTTTTGCGCGTCACAAGATGAACTAGATACCCCTGCATTCTGTAATGCTTCAACCCCTACAAATACACCCGCTAACAAGCCAAGTTTGTACAGTACGTCAAGGAGATTTGAAAGACGACTAGTTTCTTTTGCCTTTTCAGGGGAGGTATTAGGGTCATTGCTCTTAGCCTTAAATATTTCTTTTAGAGAATCATATTTTTCGCCCAAATATTTCAACACTTCTCTGAGTTTTTTTAAAAACCCCTTGTTTTTATTGATTTGCTCAGCGATTGGACTGTCTTCATTCAGCTCGAATCCATAAAACTTTGAACATATTTTTAATTGTTGTCCGTATAGATCTAGTTCGTCTGGTGTCATTTCTTTTTTTTTTAGGTTGAAATCGTCCATTGTGGCAGCATTTTGCACGTCTTTTGACTTCTGTTTTATTGCTTCTATGGCTTCTTCAACGGTGGGAAACTCTCCACTATCAACATAATTTAGTGCAATGTTTCTCCTGTTATCAGTTAATAGTTCTTGTTCTTCGAGCGCTTCTCTAGCGTCTTCTGCAGGTATAGGTGGTTCTTCTGGCATTATAATATAAACATGATAATAATCATGAACAGGTGTGGGTCGTCGGAGTCTGATCTACCAACTGATGTGAAAAACAACTTGTGCAGGAGAGCCGTACGAAAACAGGCTTGGAACTTAATTCCCCTCATTGGCAATGTACTAGCAGGGCCTCTGTCACAAAATAATAGCTACATCAAAGGGAAACAAGACGAGCTGAAAGACGCTAATACAAACCTCTCAATTGCTACTACAAAGTTTCGGGACTATGTAACAACAAATGTCAAAGATCTCGACGACGCAGTGCAGTCATTGGCAACACTCTTAATTGGCCAAGGAGACGACGGTTCGTACACAGAATTGTGCACGAAATTGTTGATACAACCCCTTCAAGAAGAAACAAATTTTGTGATTTTAAATGGGATTACGTTGTTGATTCTTGTATTGCTATTACTATTTTATGGAATATAGTATATAGTATGTCGTGCAAAGGGGCAACTGATACACTTACTGGTATTCATTTGTTACTCGGTGTAGGATCATTGGTAGTCATGGGAGCTGGCGTTTTTAGTGGGGGAACTGCGAGTGTTGGGTGGCATGTGACCCAGGGGTTAGCTGGTTTATTCATGAACAATGCAGCTACAGGTGCAGGTTATATTGCAAACAACCCATATGACGATGAGATCAACAATTATCTGGATATGTGCAATAATATTGAAGATGACAACAAACAAACCAAGCAGCTCAGCAAATGGACTTACGATCTTAAAATGGGACTTATTGAAGTCAATAAGGTCCAAGGTGAGTTGGATGATGCCGCTGACAGTTATCGAAAAAAAGTTGCAATTTTGCAATCCAAACAAACTGCTATGCGTTGGAAGCTTCTTCAGAACGCTGCAATGAATGTGCTGTTGCTCCTGCTGGCGTTCATGTACATTCTTAACAAGAAGAAGCGAAAGTAATCACAAGGGAACAATGTATGACGTATTTTTTACCAAGTCGTCCACAGCAATCTCATCGGTCATTTTGAGAGTTGTTATGGTCACTATTGGACGTGTGCACGAAGATCCCTTGCTCTTTGATTGCTCATAGTACTGTACCGTTTTGTTTACAATATCGATGTTTGGGCTGTATCCAGAAATTTTCCGCACGTTTCCGTTGTTGCAAGACACTTCCCACATGGTTGCTTTGAATGCCATCATACACGTACATGTGCTCACGTTGTTAAATTGGTTCTTCAGGTCTATGCCGTACGAAGTGGGCTTCACGCTAGCGCAGGGGGGCGTATAGTGCCATTTTTGTGCTCGTTATACAGTGCAAGCTTGAACATGCTCTTTGTTGTCTGATCTAATTCGTCGTCAACGCACAGCTCTTCATACTTTTTAATTATTCGCTTGGACAGCTTGCCAAATGCGTCGTCAAATACCACATTGTCTAGCCAATTTGTAACGGCACGCTTCAAAATGACGTTAATGTTTTTGAATTCAAACTTATTTTTCAGCTTTACAAGAGCCGAGTTTGATCTGTAATTTGAGAAGACGATATTGTGATTTTCTGGGTGATCCTCATGTGCGTGAATGTACGCAAGGGTTTTTGCGACAAACTCCTGATCAGACGAAGTGTCTTTCAAAATTCCTTTAATAACCTCGCACGTTAAATATGACAAGTCCTCTTCCCCTAATGAATTCACATTGATGATGTTATTCACAATGTTGTTATTCACAACGTTATTGCAGTTCGTATTATTGATGATCGAACTAGTGCTTGCGCCTTGCTTTGATTCTTGCACCTGTTTACTCAGCGTCTCTCTGTAACGCTGTTTCGCTTTACAGGTGATCAAGTGGCGCTTCACGTTACATGCCTTGCCCGAGTACTGACAAAAACGACATTCAGTTTTGAAAATCTCGCATTGCAAAGGGATACCTAGCTGCATTTCGAGACACCTCACCGCATCGTCTTTCTCTTGACACTTGTGTATATGCGAATTGAGCTTTTGGTTTGACGAGAATGACTTGTAACAATATTCACATCTCCCCTCAATATCGACCGGATCCACTTCATCGCATGGATTCTTCTTGCGAATATGTCGCTGCAATTCCCAATTCGTTTTGAATTCCTTGCTGCACCTCTCACAAGAAAACATACACTACCATGTGCATCTATTTATTCCTAGATTCATTGACGCAATTGAGTCTTTTGGGTACATTTTTGAGTCTTTTGGGTACATTTTTGAGTCTTTTGGGTACATTTTTGAGTCTTTTGGGTACATTTTTGAGTCTTTTGGGATACCGGCATTGCTTATTGATTTCTATGTCAAAAAGCTAAAATTTTGTCATTTTTTGTTGCAATGCTTGTTGTTTTGGTATTTTTGTTATACAGAATCAAACAGGAACCTTGCAACAAAACAACAAAAAATGTTGCGAGAGAGAGAGCCTAGTCTTACATGAAAGTTTCTCATGATGAATATATATCATGAATAATTGCAAATACATCGCATCCCGATCCTATTGTGCAACTCCTTCAACCAGAAAGCACCCCTGATGTACACATGAGCACCGAGGGTTTTTTGGGTACAGCCTACATCCGTTTCTTATTGATTTCTGTGTCAAAAAACTAGATTCTGTCATTTTTGTACAGAATCAAACAGGAATTCTGCAACGCTAAAGTTTAGAGTTTAAGTCGAATTTACATCTTGGCGGCCACCATTGGTACCACCTTGCCGGAAAGGGCGAGGAGACCGGCAAATACGGCGGCGTGCAGGCCGAGACCGGCAAGGGTGGGCACACCATCTGCATCCTCTGTGGTTACCATCGGCAGCTTGTTGGTGAGGTCGTACGTCTTGGGGTTGGACACTGCAAGGAAAAGCAGCGAAGCTACGAGCACCATTACCATGCTGATTGCGGATTTCATTCTGTATTGTACATAAAGATTTTATTTGTTCTAAATTGCAATGAATGCTATATTTGCAGTTGACGAAATTCTTGGATTTGGTAAAAATGGAATGTTGCCTTGGTATTCGTCCAAAGATTTGGTGCACTTTTCAGCAACTACAAAAAATTCTACACTCGTCATGGGTAGGCTCACGTGGGACTCATTGCCACACTCCAAAATTTTACAAACCAGGCGCTGTATAATCGTGTCGAGTCTCTTGGAAGGTGTTCAGGCTCGTGGGGTTGTCGTGGTTGCATCGCTAGAGGACGCCGCAAAGTATAGCTGGGCAGATGGGAACTACGCAACAAAGTATGTCATTGGCGGGGTGCAGTTGCTGAAGCAAGGAGTTGAACAGAACCTCATTACGAAAATGATAGTTACACACATCAAAGGCACGCACGAATGTGACGTATATTTCAAAGAGTTCAACGAGTTGACTGCGGATTGTTCAGTGGAAATTGAGACCATAACTGACGAGATTTCAATTTGCACATATGTTATACAGCCATTGCCATTTTCACCATGTGACTAGGATTGTACCCGTGTAGCTGAATATCTTGTGTATTGTAGCCTTCGAGTTTACTTTTTGCAGTTAGTACTTCAAGAGTAGGGGGTGACTGTGATATATTGTCTAATTGAGCTCGAAGCGCCTGGCAGTGCGTCGTATAAATGTGGGCGTCTCCAATGGTATGGACCAGGTCCTTCGGAGTGTACCCAGTGCTTTTTGCCACAAGATGGGTAAGGAGTGCATAGCTTGCAATGTTGAATGGCACTCCTAGTCCCACGTCTCCTGACCGCTGATAGAGCATGCAGCTTAATTCCATAGTGTCAGGATTTGCGTAAAATTGACATAGCGTGTGACATGGAGGCAATGCCATTTGGCTATTTTGTGCAGGATTCCATGCGCTCAGAACTAACCGACGACTCGTTGGATTTGTGCGAATCTCATTGAGCAGCCATTCAATTTGATCAACGCCTTGGCCACTGTAGTCCTTGTCTGATCCATTGTATGGTGCGTTGAAATGCCGCCACTGGTGGCCATATATCGGCCCAAGGTCGCCTTCTTGGTAGTTCAGACCGGAGGACTTGAGGAATTCTTTTGTTCCATTGGCGTCCCAAATGTGCACCCCTTTTTCAGCCAGCTGTGTAGAGCTTGTGCAGCCTCGGAGCATCCAGAGGAGTTCCTCTACGACGCCTCGAAAGAATACTCTTTTGGTTGTAAGAAGCGGGAAAGATTCTGCGAGGTTGAATTTCATAGAATGTCCGAAAATTGACAAGGTCCCGATGCCCGTTCTATCAGTGCGCTCTACGCCTTCATTGAGCACACGCCTAACAAGGGCTGCATATTCGTCGTCTGCACTCATACGTAGTATATACGGTCATATTCAGTTTAAGTGACTTAAACCTCTCGGAGGGCATACACGTATGGATATTCACGTCCGAGAGAGGTTACATGTGCAAGTTGACGATTCGAAACAGCTGGTTGCTAGCGTGCGAGCAGAGACATTGGATCTTGCTGAGAAAATTGCACATGCGTCCCAGCTTGAGTGTGAGATTCATTGCCTTGAAGATTCACGGTGTCAACGAGACGAACTGTATCCATATATCGTGTATTGGCACAGAGGAGAAGCAATGGACGTGGCTGTGTGGGCAAAGGCGGACTGCATGGGCGCACCATTGCAATGTACCTATACGTTTTTATCAGATGGAGCAATAGCGCCATACA
>Ga0209534_10003416_pt1 | contig 15163 bp, 15 predicted proteins | sample COG_07_FD_184751 | JGI IMG/M metagenome (GOLD analysis project Ga0209534, IMG submission 184751) | Pelagic Microbial community sample from North Sea - COGITO 998_met_07 (SPAdes) (version 2) | ecosystem: Environmental > Aquatic > Marine > Neritic zone/Coastal water | place: Helgoland, sampling...
ATGTTTAATCCAGATGGTTATATTGATAAAAATAATAAGAAAATTAAAGGTTGCTTTGGTGTTGATAAAAAACCGGTTTAGGTGTAATAACTAAAACAGATATAGATAAACTAAATAGTAGATTTATAACATTGAAAGATACTATTAATGAAAATATGATATATTCGGTTGATAATGAACCAATAAGAATAATACAGTTATTCTATGATACTACAGTATAATTGGATTTAATTATACAACAATTATAATTTGATGTCTATTTAATTATAAGATTTTAAAACAACAAAAATTATAAATACTTTTTATTAAAAATTGCACGTTTTATTATAATTTGAACGTTTTTATTATATTTTGAACGTTTTTATTATAATTTGAATCTTTTAGAAAATGCAATTTATCATAAATTGTATTTTTATTTAAAATTGCATTTTAATATATATAAAAAGATAATTATATTATAATAATTAATATGGTATTAGTGTGTTTTATTTGCAATTTTAACACCAAAGATAAAATTGAATTTGAAAAACATATTAAAACCCAGGAACATCTTAATAATTTAGAAAATAAAAAACATAATATAGATGATAAAACGTGCAGTAAATGTTATAAAGAGTTTTCAACAAAAGGAAACAAAAATGTTCATCAAAAGAAATGCACTGGCACGTTGAATTACAACCAATGTGAATACTGTAATAAGGTATTTACAACAACTGCAGGAAAATCACATCATAAAAAAATTTGTAAAAATAAACCGATTAATACTACTATTAATATTAATGGTAATAATAATAATATTACAATTGATAATTCTACCAATATAAATATTACAGTTGAAAGAAATAGTTTTACTAAAGAAGATTTAAGTTATATGACTAAAGAAGAGAAGTATAAATTTATTGAAGAATGTATTAAAGACAATTATGAAGGTTTATTGAATTACATTAATGAGGTGTATTTAAATGAAACTCATATCGAAAACAATACTATTAGAAAAACTTGTAAAGATTTTATAGAGTATTATAATGGTAGGAAATGGTGTATCGAACCAGATGATTTATTTTTTACTAGTTTTATGGAAGAAATTCAAGATAAATTTGATCTTTATTTATTTGAAGGTGATTTTAAAAACCTAGAAGTTATAGATGTGAGAAACTTTATGTATAAAGTTGGTGTTTATTTAGACTGGATCGAATTAACTTATAAAAACAAAAGTTTTAGTAAAGATAATATTATCATTGAGAAAAAACAGAAAGAACATATCAAAATGTTATATACCAAAAAGATTATTGAAAATATTGCAAAATACAAATAATCAAATATAAAAATGATTATATACTGCTAATTATATAATAATATGAAAATATTAATTGTTGTAGAATCAAACGCAAAAGCAAAAAAAATTCAAGAATTTTTAAAAGATCAAGAAGAACAATATATATGTATTGCATCTTACGGTCATATAGAAGATTTAAAAAAAACTGAAATGTCTATAGATTTTGAAAATTGGACTGGTATTTACGAATTTACAAACTTAAAAGCTATTAACAATATTAAAAAATTATCAAAAATTGTTGATATTGTAATGCTAGCAAGTGATCCAGATTATGAAGGGCATTTCATATCACATAGTATTACAAAAATTTTAGATAAAAATATGCAAAGATATAGGATTACTTTCAATGAAGTTACTAAATCCGCAATTTTAGAAGCAATTAAAAATAAACATCGAATTGATTATAATAAAGTAAATTCTCAAATAACTAGACGGTTATCTGATCGTCTATTCGGATATAAACTTTCTCCATTGTTATGGAACTATTTTAACATAAATATATTATCAGCTGGTAGAGTGCAATCACCGGTCTTAGCATGTATTGTAAAAAACACAAATAATGTAAATAATCCAAATCCAGAAATAACTTATAAAATTAAAGGTGATTTTGATAATAACTTATTAAATACATTGTATGAAGGTGATAAAGAAAAGATAGATAATATAGTTTTTAACAAACTTTATAATTTAACGTATAATATTACAGATTCTATACAAAAACCACCACCACCGTATATAACTTCAACATTACAAATGGATTGTAGTTATACTTTTGGTTTATCAAGCAAACAGACGATGGATCTTTTACAAAAGATGTATGAATCTGGTTATATTACGTATCATAGAACATCTTCATATTCTGTAAGTAATCAATTTAAATTTCAAACTGCAAAATATGTTTTAGAAAATTATGGTGAAAAATATTCAAATCCAAATAATTATAATTTTAAACAAGGAGCGCATGAATGTATAAGGATAACAAATATTAATAAAACAAGTTTAACCGAAGATGATATACAAAATAAGATATATAAATTAGTTTATAAAAGATCATTAGCAAGTCAATTAAGTTATGCGTTGTATGATCAATACAATATAGAATTAAGATATGATAAAGATATATTTAAAACAACAAAGAAAGTGTTAAAATTTGATGGATTTTTAATACTAGATAAAAAAGAGATTTCTAAAGAAACTTTAAAATTTCCAAATAAACTTAAGATATTGAAAGTATATACGGAAGCATCAGTAAATAAATTAACATTGTATAATGATACAACAATTATAAAGTTAATGGAAACTGAAGGAATAGGAACACCTTCTACATATGCTACAATAGTATCATCATTATTTAGTAAAAACTATGCAGAGTATTGTAGTAATCCTAAGAAACAAATAAAAGCAAAAGAATATTTCAAAATAAAAGATGGGTATACAGAAGAAAAAGAAGTAGAATTAGAGTTATATACAAAAGGAAATAATAAAATGATAAGAAATACCGATATAGGTAAAGAAATTGTAGAATATTTGAATGAAGTTGCACCATATATAATAAATCCGGAAACAACAAAAATAATGGAAGAACAAATAGAATTGGTAGCAGAAGGTAAAGTAAATTATAAAAAGATCTTGGATAAGTTTAATAAAACTATAGATGAATCAATTTTGAACGCACCTAAACGCACCGTAGAAACTGAACCTAAACTGATAAAAACTAAATATGGTAAATGTATATTGACCCCAAATAAGAAATATATAAATTACGAAGGCTACTTAAAACAACTTGATAAGAAAAGTTTATCGAAGAATGATATAACATTTTTGGTAAAATTACCAATAAAGTATAAAGAAGATCAAGATCTAGTGGTAGGTAAGTATGGTATTTATTTGAAAGATGGTAAAAATAACATAGCATTAAAACCGACAGAATTGAAAGATATTATAACTACACATAAATTAAAATGACATTTCTATGTCAATACAGACATATTTTTGGAAAAGAAAAGGAAGGAATACATTCATATAGATTTATGGATATAGCAATTATGGATGTATTATTTACATTTATAGGTGCATTATTAATAGCATATTGCTTTAAATTAAATATAATAGTGGTTTTTATATTTTTAATAATATTAGGAACAATAATACATTATATATTTTGCGTGGAAACAACAATAACAAAAATGTTTTTATATAAATAAAATGAGTTATTACAAAGAAATTGATGGTATAAAATATGATAAAGCTATTTTAGATATAGCTGACGAACAAATAAAAGGTCGTGGTGATGGTAGATTATCTGAAGATGATATTAAATTAATAATAAAAGCTGTAATTGATCGTAAAAAAATAACAAAAACTGAATATCTAACAATATTTTATTTAATTAAGAATTATAATATAACTGATAAAGCTCTAGATAGTTTAGCAGAAGGTTGTTCTACTATTTTAACATTAGTTTAGATTCATATATATCATAGCAATAGCGATACCTAACATAATAATAGTTAAAAGTGCGTAGGCTATGATAGTCATATCAGCATTTTTAGTCATAATAGCAATACCATTAAATAATACTAAACAAATAAGTGTATAAATCATTAAAACTATTGCAACATCTTTAATAATACCAGCTTTTCTAGCATTATATTCATATTTACTAGCATAAGAATATAGAGCTACAGATATACCTGTAGCTGTTAGACAACTACGATTTATCGAAAACAAATCGCTAGTTGTTATAGATAACATATTTATTATAATTCCAGATGTTTTATTTTGGGTGTAATGCGTTTAACAGTATTAACTATTTTTTTTTCTCTATTATCAAATATTTTATTGATTAACTCTTCACCAGTAAGATCTTTATATTCTAGCATTTTAGCTTTAATATCATTAACCTTTAAAGGAACTAAAGATTCACGTTGTCTTGCTTTGATTTTAGAATTATTAATAGATACATCGTGATAATTGAATTTAAACATAAACTCTTTAATATATCCTGATAAAGCATTTTGTAATTTACGTCGTTCTCGTATAGCAATTGATAATTTATTGATTTGTTCATCCATCTTTAACCATTCCGCCATTTTATTTTTAAAATCGTCTAGTTCTTCTTCAGTAGGTGTTTTTTCTTCTAGAGTATCATCTACAATTTCTGTTTCTGACATTGTATATATATATTATATATTAATAATCTTTTATACTAGTTTTTTCAAAGTTTTAAGTTTATATTTGATAAGATTTTTAATATTTTCAGGTGCTTCGTGTGTTTTATTATAAAATTGTTTATGAACAAAATATAACCGAGTTCCAGTAGCGTATATTATTAACAATGGATGTTTTTCATAATTTGTTTTTATAGTATTATTAATAAATAAATTACAAGTTTCACCTACATCTTCAATACTATTACGTACAACGGGATCTTTATTTTTATTTAAAAAGTTATAAACTCTATGGTGAATTACGATGATAACGATATCTAATATTTCACTTGCTGAAAATAAATGAATTTCTGAAGTTTTTAATTTATTATTTGATATAATGTTATTAATATCGTTTTCTTTATCTTGTCGTTTTACAAACTTATTGTATATAGCTGTAACGTGAGTGTTTGGAGATATTTTAAGAACAGTAGAAATGATATTTTTATAATCAAATATATAGCATAATAAACTAAAACCTTCAACGGAACCAAATAATTTTTTAATATTATTAATAGCTAATTCTTTTATTTCTTTTGTTTTATCTTTTGACACTATTTTTATTAAAAGGTGATAAATATCATCATTAGTATAATTGTTACTATTAACAAAATGAAAATTATAACTATCCCATTTTGAACTTAATTTAATTGCTTCACCTTTTGTAAATGGTAAATCTAATACTATATTATTTGTAGTTTTAATATGTTTTTTTTCATTTTTACTAATATTAGTTTTGTATTTAGGAGTAAAAAAAGTTTTATAAATATCAATAGCTTTATTACTAAATTGATATGTATCTTTATTATAAGTAATATTATCAGTCATAAAAGTTTTATTGAAATTATAAGAATTATACCAATCCGTAATATTATTATGGTTTTGAATTTCATCTTGGAATTTTGAATCTGTTATATCATTATTATAAATATTATCAACTAAGGTTTCTAACTCTTTATCGTTATTTTTTTCTTTAATTAATTCAATATTATTATAAGGTAATACAGTATTATTGAATAGTTGAGGTTTAAGATCACTGTGTATTACATTAAAATTATATTTGTTATTAAAATTAATAGTTTTAACAAAATTATTTTTATACATAACTTCATCATATAATTCAATATTATTACATTGAATTATTTGAAATAATCTATTAAGTAATATAGGTTCAATAGGATTACATTGTATTATAATATTATTGTTTAATATAAAATGATTTACGGATAAATTATTATTTAACAAAACAGTTTTAATTTGATGATCTTTATCGTCATTATAAAACGCAACATATTCTTTAAGTCTATCTAATATATCTGTATGTATATCTGACGATATTTCAATATTATTTAATTTATTATTTGATGAAATATCAAAAATATATTGAGCACCATTTGTTGATTTTAATATAATAGGTTCGTATTTATTAATATTAGAATTATAAAAAATATGAATAGTTTTATCAGTTTCTGATAACATTTTAAGATTATCATATTTAACGTATAATGGTGTTAAGAAACTAAAATTATTATCATTTTTATATTTCCATATATATAAATTGTGTTTTAAAGTTAAAGCAATAATACTATATAAATAATGTGGATTATTAACTTTATCATTTAGTAAATATTTAAAGTATTCTGTTATAGCATATTGAATATGTTTTAAAGTTATTTCATTAATATTAATATTAAATTTATTTTTATTAATTACTTTTTTATCGTGTCTGCGATGTAGATCGTTATAAACTGATTTTTTCATAAATTCTCTAAGAATATAGCCATTTTCTAGTGATATAAACTTAATAAAATCAAGATTATTATACATAGTAGTAACAAGTTCTTTACGATCTTTATATTTTAAGAGAACTGTTAGTATATCAATAAGATCATTTTTATCATTTTTCAGTCCTGCTCTGAAAGCACATAATTTTGATCTTAATTTATCAGCACAATTTAATCCAGATGAATTATCATTTAAATAATATAGTATGGATTGTGGTAATATTCCATATCGTTTATATTTAATTATTTTATTATATCCTGTATATATATGTGTATTACTTGCACTAAAACTATCACGTGTTTTATCCGGTTCTTTATCCGGTTCTTTATCAGTTTTTTCGGGTGTTTTTATAGTTACTTTCTTATCTTTAAGATAACAGCAAGGTTTTCTATAATTATCTTCATCAAAATAGTTAACAAAACGTGGTGGATTACCAGGTTTATTATAAGTTCCTTCATTTGTTGAATATATATTTATAGGTTCTTCACCTTTTTCACATTTATCAGTTGCATTTTTAATAGGGTGTTCGCTAGTAGGACACCAATATCTTGGACAAAAATAAGTATTTTCACCAATTGTTAGATAATTATCAACATATTGATTAGCATTGGCTTTATATTTTTCAAATTTTATATTGCTTAATCCCATAGGTTGCCTATTACTTCCACAAGATTGTGCATACGTTTTTTTACGATTGAATGCATCAGAAGCAAATAATTTATCATCTAAACCTTTTAAGATAGTTAATTGGTTAATTTCACTTTTTTTTCCAGGCATACCGCCTAATGATTCTGATGATGTTTGTAGTGAACCTAAAGAATCATTTGATATTTCACTTTCTACTGTTGATAATGATGATGATGATGATGATTGTTTTTTTACAGGTTCTTTATTTTCTTTTGCTGTTTTAGAATTATATGTAATTCTAGATAACCAAAAAGTAAAATAACCTAATTCTAAAATAGATTTAATATTATTAACAGTTATAGTTATATTATACTCATCATTTTTATTAATAGTAAAAAAAGTCTTTTGTGTAAAATATATTTTTTTAGTTCTAATTAAAGCATTTTGTTCGTTATTAATAACATTTTCAACTAAATCTATTAAATCATTTTTTGCAATGTCTGTAGTTTGTGTTGCTAATATATTTGCAATATATTTGCTAGTTGCTTTTAAATCATTTCCTTTTACAGTATTAAATAATTCTTTGATATAAGATTCAATATTATAACTCTGTGTGTTATTTGAAGTTCTATTATAAATATAAAATTTATCTTGTTTATTAATAAAATTATATATTAAAGCACTTTTTTTATTAAATATTTCTTTAGAAAAATAATGAGCATTCAAATTAATCTGTGCTTTTATTGATGTTTCATTAAAATCACTAGTTTTTTTAAAATATTCTAATATAGTATCTCTTAATTTTAAAACTGCTTCAATTGAATATTTTATTTTATTACCTAAATAAAGTTTAACACATACATTGTTTGTATTATTAATTATTATTTTATAATATGATTTGTTATTAGAAAGGTATTTAATTATAATAAGTTGTTCATTATCATAACTATCAGTATTTAATATATCAATTATAGTACTATAATTTTTATTATTTTTTACGGTTATATGTTTATTATAATTGTCATATACCCAAAATAAAATATCGTAATCATATTTATTATTTTTATAATAATATTTTAACACTTTATCCATAATAATATTAAAATTAAATTCATAATAACCTATTGTACTGGTTTTTATTTCACTTAATTCTGTTTGATCATAAAGTGTATTAAGTGTTTTTTCGCTTATTGTTATTGATGATCTTTTATGTTTAAAAAATATATTTAATATTTTTTTATTATCTTTTACAGTATCAATATCAACAATATTAATTTTAGAATATAAAAATATACCTTTTTTTTCAAATATTTCTAATTTTTTGATATTTTGTGTATAATCATATAAGAATGGATTTATATTATTTAAAGGTATTGAAGTTGTAAATTCAACAATTTCATCATCAGTCCAAATATATATATTTTTATATTTTAGAAAATCTAATATTTTTTGAACTGCTATTTCAATTTGATCATCACGATATATATTTTCAATTGTAATTGGTTTTTCTATTTTAGTAGAAGATTTCCATTCATATATTTGTATAGGTAATTTAGGATTATCTATATCCATTTTACTTTCTAATACAATATTAAAATGCTTGAGCAATTTAAAATACTTTATGAAAAGTTTGAAAATACCAATGTGGATAATGGTGGTGATATCGTAGATGATGTAGTAGATGATGATGATGTAGATAATGATGATGTAGTAGATGATGATGATGTAGATAATGATGTTGTAGTAGATGATGATGTAGATAATGATGCTGTAGTAGATGATGATGTAGATAATGATGTTGTAGATGATGATGTAGATGATGTTGTAGATGATGAAAAATTTAGTTTATTAAAATCACCATATAAGATATATTTATTAATATTTTTAATATCAATAATAATAGTGTTTTTAATTATAATACTAGCATTTACACCTAGTTCATATAATTACGTTAATACTCAACCTTATTATACTCAAAATAAGATTTATTAAACATTAATATATGTATATTAAATAAAATTATGTTTAAAGAAAGATTTAATGGTCTTTACGAAAAGTTTGTTGATGATGAAGAAAATAAAGATAATGAAAAACAAAAAGACGATAAAAAGAAAGAAGAATCATCAATTACAGACTCTCCTACTTTTATACCTTTAGTTGTCTTAGCATGTATAATATTTATTATAATTATAATTATAATAATATATATTGCAACAAGTAGTTCTACAAGTGAAAATGAAATATTAGTTAATCAAGAAACACCAGGTTATCAAGAAACACCAGGTTATCAAGGAACACCAAGTTATCAAGGAACACCAAACAATCAAGGAACACCAGGTTATCAAGGAACACCAAGTTATCAAGGAACACCAGGTTATCAAGGAACACCAAGTTATCAAGGAACACCAAACAATCAAGGAACACCAAGTTATCAAGGAACACCAAACAATCAAGGAACACCAGGTTATCAAGGAACACCAAACAATCAAGGAACACCAAGTTATCAAGGAACACCAAACAATGAAGGAACACCAAACAATGAAGGAACACCAAACAATCAAGGAACACCCGTTAGTAAAAATAGCAAAATGTCATCAAAAACAGATTCAACCGTTGATAATAGCATATCAATGTCACAAATAGAACAAAGTTTTAATTCACCAGTACCAAAAAAAACAAGTATTAAAAACTTTGTACAATAACATATAAAAACACATTGCAAATAATAAAAAAATGGAAACAGAAACCGAAATAGTAAAAAAGAAAGTAGTAATAGGATTACCAGGTAATAATTTTTCATCAAAATTTTTAGTATCTTGGACTAGTAGTTTAAATACATTATGGGAAACAAATAAATACGATATCGTAGTATCACCAGGTGTATCAAGTTATGTATCATTTGCTAGAATGCAAACATTGGGACTAAGTAATTTAAGAGGAATAGATCAAACAGCTTTTGATGGAATGTATTTTGATGTATTTGTAACAATAGATTCTGATATAGTATTTACTGCACAAAATCTAATAGATTTGATAGAAGCTACAGAAGAGAAGGATGTTGTAGCTGGATATTATAGAATGAGTGACTTAAAAAACCTAGTGATTGTAAAAGATTGGGATATAAATCATTTTAAAAAAGCAGGATCATTTAAATATTTGCAACAGGAAGATATGGAAGAATATAAAGAAAATAAATACTTAAATGTAGCTTATTGTGGAATGGGATTTATGGCATTAACAAAGAAAGCGATTGATTCGTTAAGTTATCCATATTTTCATACCGATCTTCAAGAGTTTAAAGGAACTGATGGTAAATTAATACGAGAGATGTGTTCTGAAGATGTATCATTTTGTAGAAACTTAACAAAAGAAGGATTTGAAATTAATATATTACCAAAATTGCGTGTTGGACACGAGAAAGCTCTAATAATATAAAAAAATGACAACTTAAAACCGAAATAATAAATGAAAGAATATTTAATAATGGAATTAAAGCAAAAACTAAAGAAGGATATAGAATATAAAAAGGTTGATATAGAAAAAATATTGAATGGTATTGAACAATTAAATGAAAGTCAATTATTATTATACATTAAAATAAGATCAAAAGAAAAATCAAAACCGAATAATATTGAAAAAGAATATTATGAAAAGAAAATATCTTTAAATAAATAAAATGTCATTTAACCGCGCAAAATACGATAATTGTAGTTATAAGAATGAATTAAACAGAAATGTTGGAATATTAGGTTATATATTAAATATTAATAGCTATGAACATTCAAAACCGTGTAGACACCAATTAGGTTGGACAGCAGGAAATAATGTAAGTCATATTAAAGGTGATGTAATAGATCTGGAGTCTGATTTAAGAAATCAAACAAGATATATATCAAAATGTAGTGGTGCTGTTTATACCCCTTCAAACGATGGTTTTATTTATAACGATAAAACCGAACCAATTAATACAAAACCACTTCATTTAAACGCGTGTCAAACTATAGCGTATAAATCAGTTCCTTTACCATATTCAAATTATGTAAATAATTCACGTTGTGGTCATAAATAACTGACGGATACAAATATTAATTGTTGTTTTATAGGTTTTATAGGTTTTATATTAATTTTTGTATTATAAATATATTGATATATTTTATCATATTGTTTTTTTTGAATTAAATATAAAATTAATTTATGTTTTTTGAGTAATATATGTTTAATAACAATATAAGAATATATATTGGTATTAAATGTAGTATTGGGCATACCTAAAACATATTTAACATTTTTTAAAGAATGTTTTAATTCATCTTTAATAGTACTGTTAGTATATTTAATTTGATATAAAGTAGCTAAAAATTCAACAATAGCTTCATTTAAATTAATATTAACTTTAGATCTTATAGGATCACCTAAATACACAGCATAATCTTTAAAATAAAATGCATGATGTATAACTTCGTGTAAAGCAACTTTAAGCATTTCATCATTTCTATAAACATAAATAATATTTTTATGTAAATATGTCATACCACCATTAATATAATGTTGATTATCAATAAACGCTCTTTTATTAGGACAATCAATCATAACAATATTTAAATATTTAACTTGAATACCAAAATCCTTTAATAAATCAGTATAAAGTCTTTCAATTCTTTTTCCACATAATGGATAATTACTATTTTTTTTAGTAGAATAACCGTATAATCTAAAATGTGTATATTCTTTATAGAATACTAATTTAGTTTTTTTAATGTAAGTAATCATACAATTTGTTAAATAATCAGTATGTTCTAAAAGAAAGTTTTTCATTTATTAAAATGTAAATATTTTTTCTTATAATATATAAGTAAAATGCAAACTAATATTAGACAAGATTATTGTAGTTATGATCAACAGATAAAAAAATCAATGGGTCCTGGATTATATCATATTAACACTCCTTGTAATGATCCTAATGTTTGTTCGCAAGATATAACACCAGATCCATATTATAGGTATCAACAATATGGGTATGCAACTTGTCCATCAGGAACAAATGTAAATGATGATAGTGAATTAAGAGGATTAAATTATAAGAATAGTCATTGTGAGACTGATAAGTATTTACCAGGAACGTATAATAAAACAGGGTGTAATATAAAAGGAATAAGTGAAAATTGTGGTAATTATACAGAAGATACTCGTATATCAAATAATGCGTGTAATTTACGTGGAACAGGTATAAATCGTTTTATTCCATGGTTTGCGGGATGTAATGCGAATCCGCAAGATTATAAAAGTATTCAACCTTTTAACAATGTTCCTACAAATACAAAAGAATTATTTAAACAGAATCATATACCGTGTTTAGAAAAATTAGACGATCAAGAGAAACATTTTCCTCCTATAGAAAATATTAATTATAAACCAATGTTTAAACCGATGGATATAAATGCAACTTTAGATCAATATTATCATCATGGAATGCCACCAAAATCTTGTTAATAATTATAAGATTAAATTATATTTATTTTTATTTAATTTTAATATTAAAATTGCTATAATTCCTATTATTATATAGGCTATAATTTTATTATAAACCACAGTAAATTTACTGATAACAGTATCACATATACCAAAAATAGCTACCCATAATAAAATAACAATAATACTTATACTTTCCATTTTACTATATTTACATAAAGATAATTTAAGAGATAATTTTATAGATGTATTGATGTCATTAGAAGCTACTGTAATAAATGATGTTGATATTAGTTTAGCAACTATTGAGAATCCATTTACCACTATAAATACTGAAGCAATTAATATTGATGGCTTAACAATTTTTAGAGAAAACAATGATCTTTATAAAAAAGATGAAAAAACAGGAAATATAAGTAAATTAGCAAGTGAAGGGGGAGGTCAAGGTCATCAAATATATAAATGGTATAAAATACGTGAAAGGGATGATTTAGTATATTTAGATGGAGATTTAGTAGTTGATAATGTAGTATATTTGAATGGTAATGTAATGTGTAATTATGATATAAGTGATTTTTCAAGTAATATAGATAATACAGTTATAAAATTTGTGGGGGTTGGTTTTGGTTCAATAACGGATAATAATGAAGTAACAAATAATTATGTTGTAGTAAATGATGCTTGGAAACAATTTAATAATAATGTAGGAGATTTGAATATATTTACATCAAAATCCTTAATAGTGAATGGAAATATATATGTAAAAGAAGGATTAAATAATATTGTATCATCGAATATATATATAACAGATTTGAAGGAACGTAATTTTACAGCTGAAGAAATAATATTAGGAACAAATCAATGGAAAACCATAGATGATAAATTATATATAGATAAAACAGTGTGGATAAATGGAAATATAATAACAAATGGAAATATATATGATTATAGTAATTATTATGATCCTAATAATTCAAATCATTCAGTATTAGTACCAGATGTAACACAGGAAATAGATATGGTAAATATAAAAGATAAAGTATTAATAAATAATCATAAGAATATATTAAAAAATGAGAAAATAGAACTAACCGGTCATGATATACAATTTTCAGCTTCAAATATATATATAGATGGTGAATTATTTTTTCATCATAAATATATACAAGTTTTGAAAGAAGTGTATGAACATAGTGTTATTTATAATGCTGCTGGATTAATGCAAAAACGAACAGCTTTTACAGGACAAATACCAATTACACATGGTGTAAGACATGAAGTCGGTTATGATATTATTTGGACAACAAATCCAACAAATTATGATATTTTTAAAATATCTGGTGATATATTTTTAGCAGATACTTTAAAAGTTAATGGTTTTCGTGTAGTTAGTGATTTTATTTTAACTATAAATCCAATTGATGATGGATTTACTTTTCCTGGTTTAGATGTTTTATATAACTTAAATAATCGTTATAAATCCGGTATATTAAAAGAATTACTGAATGTTACAATTACTAGAATATCAGCAAAACATGTTAAACTTAATATGAATTGGGAAACAAATCCAGAGTATAAACAATTATATTATGCTAGTATGGATATAACTGCAGTCATTCCTGAAAAACTAGGAAGAAGATTATTAATAACACCTTATCATCGTATATATGATGGTGATGATGTGGAAGATGTACAATTACAAGATATAAAGCCATTTCTAAAATTAGATTTAAGTGATTATGATGAATCAGATAATGATGTATCAAATTTATATTATCAAAATGTGGATATAGCAAATTTAAAAATTTTAGGAAAAGGAGGAGTTAATGATAGATCATCATTATGTGTTTACAAAACATCTACAGATGATAATATAAATATTGCAGAATTTTGGGATAAAAATTCACATATGATAACATATAACGATTGTTTTGATTGTTTTGATAATCATTATACTAATAGAGTTCAAGGTGTTTTAATAGGTAAATCAGGAATTACATATATTGGTATTGATGAAAAATATAAGGATTATTCAATAGGATCTGATCATGTAAATTCAAATTTAGCGCAATTGAATGTAATGACAAAAGATTCTACAATAAATAGAGTAAAAATAATAGGAAATCAAAATAGAACAACATTAATAGATAATAATGCAAATATATTAATAGGTAATACAAAGAAGTTTAATGAAAGAAAAAATATAAAAAAACCAATGATAAATGATTATGCATTAGATGTAAATGGACATACATTTATTACAGGTTCATTAATGTTAGATCATAATAATATATTAAAATCATATTTTAATATTAAAAATATTCAAGAACTAAGAACTCGAGAAAATGTAATGGAAATGTATATTACATGGGATATAAATGAGGAGGATAGTTATGATATTTATCATCCAATTAACTTAGAAATTGATTATCATATTAGTTCAATAGATTTATTTCCTATAAAAACCAGACAACAAAGTTATAGTATTTTACTTAATCCACGTAATAATATTGAAAGTAATATGCCAAATATTATTACTGTTTTAGATAAACAAGGACTAAGTAGTAGTTTATTTAAAAATTTAGGTGTTATTGGATTTAGAGAGGATTACAATACAATTAAGATAGTTATTGATTCAGAATTTGCAACTTTAGAATCAGAAGAACCATTTAGTACAATAGCATATGCAAATTTAACAATAACAGGCGAAAGTTTTTTTAATCAATTTTTAATTCAT
>Ga0209534_10003424_pt1 | contig 15135 bp, 1 predicted proteins | sample COG_07_FD_184751 | JGI IMG/M metagenome (GOLD analysis project Ga0209534, IMG submission 184751) | Pelagic Microbial community sample from North Sea - COGITO 998_met_07 (SPAdes) (version 2) | ecosystem: Environmental > Aquatic > Marine > Neritic zone/Coastal water | place: Helgoland, sampling...
CAAATGCATACCAAAATCCATTTGGTTTTTTATGAAGTTTCTGATTTGTTGCTTTGTATTTACGAAGAATTGTTTTAGAATCAATTTTATTCATTTCCGCATGAACTCGTTCAGTTCTTGCAAACGATGGTTTATCAAATAATCCTTCGGGTAACAAATCTTTAAGTTTTATAGATTGCATAATCTATAAATATAAGACATATATATATTCTTCGATAATCTTTAAGCAGTTTCTGCCATATCTAGCAACGAGTCGGGAATTACAATATTTATTTGACTTTGATTAGAAGTTGAACTGATGGATAATCCTGCGTAGGTGCTGTTGAAATAATTGACCCAATTCAATCCGTTACTATGATTACTTTGATATTCTGGTTGCAAAGTTCCAAGACTAGCACCCGATGCTCCTTCACTTCCTATAGAAAGTTCCACAAATCCATCACTTTTCATTATCAATACATCAAACAACTTTCCATTGATCGTGGTATCGTATGCTAACATAGACTCATCTTCGTGATATTTGTTGAATGTATATGAGTTTGATTGAGGTTCTTGTACAAAATAATAAGATGCAAATGTGGCAGTTGGTGTTGGGTCAGTTGAAATAAATTCAGGTTGCAACATATCGTCAATAACCACATCTTCTACCAACTCAATTGCATCATCAATAGATTCTAATGCAGTATCTTTATTGGTATCAACCGTTGTATCACTTATGTCAGTTGTAGAAACAACATCTTCAACAAATTCTATGGTTGATAATACTTCTTTTCTAACTGCTTGTAAAGAATCCTCAAATGAATCAGTTGATTCAGAATCAGATGGTGTATCAATTACTTCTAATACTACTTCGGATATAAACTCAATGTTTTGCACAATACTTGAATCGGATGTAATTTGATCTTTAATACTTTCGTCCACAGAATTTCTTACGATTGTTTGTATATTATTACTAAGTAAATCTGTAACACTTATATTTGCACTGCTTGTTTCTTCGGACGTCATTGTGTTTTCAAATTCAGTTGCAATAGAAGCAAAAATTGCATCGTCAGTAACATTACTATCAACTGCACTTACTGTTGATTTTAAAGTTTCTGTTATGACACTTAGTTTTGTATTTGCTTTTAATACATCAGTTTTTTGTTCTTTGATGTAATCCAATTCCAAATCAGATTCAGAAATATCAAATTTGTTTGCAACGAATGTTTTAGTTGTGGATATAATTGAATCAACATCATAAGTTTCTCCTGAATCTTTCTTTTGTTGAATTTTTGTTTCTACAATAGCAGATTTTAATGTTGTAACGGGAGTAATATTTAAAGTTGCTGATGACGTAAGTGCATCTTCTTTTTTGGCAATATTTGAAAATGTTGTATTAACTTGCTTGTTGGTTAAAATATCAATTCCACCCGGAAGAAATTTAATTTTGTACAACTCTGGTAATTCAGATTGTTCTAAATCTACACTCCATCTTCCAAGATCGTCTGATGTAAATTCTTTGATAATTGAGTTATTTGATAAATCAATTAATTGACCTGGTGCGTTTTTAATGTATCCGTCAATAACACTTCCATTCAAAGATATCGCATCGGATAGTGAAGGTACATCAAAGACACTTATCTCAACTTGCTCAGATACAAGTGAAACTTTAATCTGAGTAAACGCATAATAACCAAGTGAATAATTATCAATGTCACTATCATAAAGTATATCCAAATTATCTAAACCAAACTCAATGTAGGTTGTTTCGGTTGTTGCAACAAATTGAAAATAATGCAGGCCGAAACCAGTAGTTGTATCAGTACCAATTGTTGTTGTTCTATCAAATTTTACAGTTCGTGCAAAACCTTTTCCAGTATCAACCGATGCCGTGGAACTTCCACCGTATACATTATACCTTACTTCATAACGTTTACCAATAATTGTAGAAATTTGTTGAGATACTACAAAATATTCAGGTAGTTCAGGATTTGTTGTGTTCCAAGGGTTCAATCTTTGAAGTGCATCCCAACGGGCATTGAAACTGACTTCAGCTGTAAAGTTTGGAGCAAACTCCCATATAACCTCATCAAAATGAGTTTGGGGAGATGCTTGCCACGCAGCTTGCCAATTTGATGATACATAGTTTTCGTTATCATCACAATAATGAGATTGGTCAAGTAAATTCCAATCAGATGATTGTGGAACTTTAGTAACTAATGTGAATTTAGTTCTATCGCTAGATGCGTTTAAAAACTTTGCTTCTGCTTGATCACCCACTACATCTGTAAAGTTTGTGCGGCCTGTGTGACGAGCATATCCTGTATAAATGTCATTATCTGAATAATATGTGATAGTGTCATCGAGTTTATTAAAATGAAATGGTTGAATTGGTTGGTTCAACCAACCTTTACAGTATACACTTTGATTGTGTTTTTTCAATTCTACAGAGTGATTGAAATTATAAATTATTTCATAATCATCGTTTAAATATAATTCATCAGGATAAAGCATCGTTGAATCATACCCAACATCGTTGGTATATTTTACTTGCCAATTACCATTATTCAGTTCATTTACAATGTATTTCGCAGAACGGGTGTGATATACTAAAAATTTATCATCATTTATTAAATCACATCTGCGGTGTTCGTAGCTGTATGAACCATATGAAGAGTAAGGACACGGTGGTAAATGTTGAGTCAATTGTCCACTACTCGTTATTTTGTCAAAGTAGAAATTATTATAATCTTTATATATTAAAATGTCATCATCTGTTATAGTCATCAGTGGATTTTGGATATTATCAATTTCTACACTTGTCCTAATAAATTCACTTCCATTGTCTTTGTAAACCTCTATTTGATTATCATGCCAAATATTAGTTGTTGTAGAATCTGGATTGTATCTCTTTGTTCTGAATACTATAATACTTCCATCAGAATTAATCCTAAAAGAAACTTCAGTTGAATCATGGAACATAACATATCTATTATCACCGTTGCTATATACTCTTGACTCTTCACCACTGTTAGTGTTATATAACACCTTATAACTTGGTGAAGTAAATGTTGATCCATTAAAAATAGATTTTGACACCACAGGTATATGTAAATAACCATAATAAGAACTAATCATGTTATAGGTCGTCATGCCCCTCACCAAAGAGACTTGTCCAGTAGAACTAATTGCTATAGAATTGCCAAGTTGGTTCTCCTTAATATCAGTTGCGTTATGCTGAGACTCATTTATTTTTTCGTTAAACAAATTTATTAACTCTGTTTTTAATGCAGACGGAAACATATTTACTGATTCTGTTCCGAGTTCATTCCAAGTTTTATTTGCATTTGTGTATTTTACAATTTTGTAATAAGTGTTTGAATCATTTGTGATTGTATATTCAAAAACAGACACAATTCCATCATCTACAAATCTACTTTTAGAATTAGTTAAAGTTGATCCAGTTGGTAGATTAAAACTTTTCCGATGATCGTTGCTATAAAACCATCTTTGAGCTACATCAACCACAGGAGCAGGAATTGGAGTCGGAGTTGGTTGCTCAGGAGTCGGAGTTGGTTGCTCAGGAGTCGGAGTTGGTTGCTCAGGAGTCGGAGTTGGTGCATCTATATAATGATCAGTTAAATAATTATACTGACCATCTACCGACCCAATTCCTTTGATTCTGTAGTGTATAACATCACCTCTGATCAAACTAGAATGAGGTGATGATATAATATACTCAAACATTTTATCAGACGATCCGTTAATATCAGTTAAAGTCACTTCAGATAAATTAAATGTTATTGTATGCCCAGAACGGGTATAAGCAGAATCATGACTAATACTCTCGTAATATAACAAATCATCTTGTCTTATGTATTGCAACTCAAATGAATTCGCAGGATATAAATCTGGATTTTCAACTTTGATATTAAATGCTATGTCACCAAAGTTATCTAAACCATATACCACCGAATCAAATGTAATTCGTGGATTCCTTAATTCATCTATATATGGTTCATCTTGATTTTCATACCAAAGTATTCGTCCTTTATAGTTACCATCACTGTAAACAGTCACTTCGCGAATAGCACCAGATGGATACCATCTTATACTTGGACCAACGGGATTACCACTATATTGTTGCGAAGTTCTTATCAATACACCATTATCATACTGATATGCATATCCATGCTGAAGACCATTTAACCATGTTTCTGTCCATCCAGTATTATTCGAATCCCTACCATCAAATACACCAGTAAAGGTTGATTCAAATCCTGGATGTGAATCTGTCACATTTTGAAGTTGTTGATCAGTGAAATCTGCCATAATAGCATCAAGACCAATGTCGTTTGAATATACAGACCAATCAAAAAGTTCCGTGACAGGTGTTGGTGTGGGTGGTTCGGGTGTAGGAGTTGGAGTCGCAGGAAAACCCCACTCTCCTAATTGTAATGATGTTTCAAATTTATGATATCTTGATGTAGGTCCACCAAAAAGATCGTAATTAAGTTCAACAACTTCATATACCAATACCAAGTTATTGAACTCATCTACATTTTTAATAAAATTATTTTTTTTAATTCGGTGATATGCGATTTCTTCATTTACAATAGTCGTATTTGAGTTGTAATGTATTCCGCTATGTCCTGAGAAACCATATTCATTTTGATCAGCAAATGTACTACTCATAGACAATGAATTAAGTGCATCTGTCAATTGTGTTGTCATAAAAAATGAAGAGCATATAATATGATCCGATGTAACTGGTTGGTTAATTGTTCCGTAATCTTCATTGCCATGCGAAGATTTGTCAATTACATACAATTTTATTTGAAATAAAGAACTTTCGTCAATATCAGTATGAAGTTGAAATCTATTTATCCTTAAATCATCAAACTGAATAAAAACCGGTTTTTCTTGGGAATCTACATCAGTTGGTCCATACACTTGAAATGTCGGTGTGGTCGATGTTGAAATCCAATTTTCAAAAGTACCATCAGAAAACGGAGTAGGAGTAGGTGTGATATCTTCAGTACATTCTGAATAATATTTAAATTGAATTCCGTCATTGTATCCTTGTGGTAATGTTCGACCATCTGCAAATTCAAATGAAACGAAATCAACATTTAAAGATGTTAATGAATTAACATAAACTTGACTTGTACCATTTGCACTATATGCGTTCGGACTTCCGTAAAAACTTCCATATTGACTTCCATTGACATTAGTAAGACTATTATTTGACCACGCAACTTGTGTAGTAACATCCGTTGCAGAATTTAAATTACTTCCTCTCCAAAATTTTATTTTAAGTGCATCATTCTGTGTTATGTCATCAACATTTATTATTATATCATTTCCACCAATAGTCATTGGTTCATACTGAGATGCGAATAGTTCGGTGTCACCTGATTTTATTTTTATGTAATCCGTACTTGAAAGTGTATCTAATAATTTTTCGTCTCCTTCTCTTAATATATCAGAAACATTTCCCTTGGAAAGTTTTATTTCAGTTGGAATGCAAGTTAAGTCTTCTATGTTTATTTTGTCTCCGTTATCAAACATTGACACAAATATTGATCCATAACCCAACCAAGTGATATTGAGTGTATTCAAATTTCCGATAGAAACCAGCTTTGTTACACCAATTTCGTAATAATCCCAACGTTGATTTCCAAAGAAAAATGGATTTGGAAATACACCCATCATTCCCACATTTGAGTCGTTCACCACAAGATCAGCAGTATTTGTGTTTGTGTTGACAAATGTAGGTTCTTTTTCACTTGTACTGACATCGTCAATTACCACGGTTTCATTATCTGGTAAAGTTATATATTGTGCAAGTTCAGGATCAAACGGTTTGAATTGCCACTCTGCGTTTGTTTTTAAATTCAAATAATCAGCATCAGCATCAGTTGGTCTTTTTGAATTACCTATATACTCAAATGTTACACCTTGTAATCCAGGATCAGTTGAATTATTTGTAGTTTTGTCGTATAAATCACTAAATTCTTTAAAAATTGCTTGTATTCTCTCTTTTGACAACTCACTTTCGTTGATTGTAATGCGTTTCAGATTTACATAATTATATGAATCGTTGAATGTTATAGGTGAAACGTTGCTTGCAGTTCCAGAACCTAATTCTTTACAGTTGTCTAGTTGCAATGTTTGCAAAGACTCAGGTACTTCAAGTGTTTTTAATTTTGATAAAGATAAACTCAATGAACTTACATTTGGATTACCGATAAATGTTTCTATATTTGGATTACCACTAAAATAAAAATCATCAACATCATTACCTGTATTTAATGAAGTCAATAATTCATTGTTAGTGATGTTCAAACTAGCAAATGAATTTGAACTCAAATCAAGAGATGTTAAATTGGTATCATTAAAGGTACACACCCTACACGCAGTTGGTATAATTGTGCTACAAGTTCCTGATAATTTTAAACTAAACACATTTTTTGTTAACCACCAGGTTGCATTTGGAAAGCTTACATCTTCTACTTCAAGTGTAATAGATACATCTGACGGAATAGATTGTATTATACTTTGTTTTTTCGCAGAATCTAAATCTCCATATAATTGCAGACGTAAAGAATTAGTTGATAAATTACTTAAAGTAGGAGTTGCAGTTGAAAACAGATTTTCACTTATTTCTGCAATTTTTATTCCAGCAGGTAAACTTAAATTTTCTAAGTTATTTGATGTAGCATAAAGTGCATTTAAGTTATTAAACGATGCGAAATTTCCGTTCGTTACATTATTGTTACTTATTTTTAATGTTTTTAACGATGTCGCAGAATTACTCAAAGATGACAAATCACTTATCGAATTATATGATAAGTCTACACTACTTAAATTACTGCAACTTGACAAACTTGAGATGTTAGAAAATCCTGCATTTATAATTCTCAAGGTTTCTAATGAACCTGGCATCGTGGGTAAATCAGATATAGATGCATCTTTTAAATCCATGTCTAGTGATGTAAGTGCATTCAAATTAGTTAAAGTTGGAATGTATGTAAAATCATCTAAAATTAATTGATTAAGAGTTGAATTAGTTCCACTTATTTCAAACTTATCTGAATCATCTGCAATTGGAGTTGCAGTCAAATCTGCACTGGCAAGTGATGTCGGGATTACCTTAAATTCTGCTAAACTACTATTTCTTGCTATCAATGTTTGCAAACTAGTTGGGTATCCGGTTTGTATATCCATCACAGACGTGTTGGATATATCAAGTTCTGTCAATGTATTTGGAAGTTGTGTTAAAGTAAATCCTTCTTCGGTCTGTGGAACATTTGTAGTGTTTGCAATTTTTAATTTAAGCAAACTTGGAAATTTACATTTTAAATCAGTAAAATTCTCACACGATGACAAATATAATTCTTTTATATTCGTAAACGAATTCACATTTACACCACTGCTTGTATCACTTGATTCACACGAACCAGACACAAACGAAGAATTAGAATCATTACTTGAAAGTAATTTTAAATCTTGTACCATGTTTGTTTTAAAAATTTCAAGTGAGTTTGGTAAGTTTGTAAACGGATTTAGTGTATTACTTGAATAAATTGCAAGATGTTTTAAATTGTTTGGTAGCACAAAATTAGAAAAATCAATTGTTTCGTCTGAAAAAGAATTGATTAATTCTATATTCTTTTCAACCGGAGTTGATTTTGTAATATACAAATACTCCAATGCATTTAATGAATCAATTTCTGCTACATCGGTCAACATTGTTTGATTTGCCAATGTCAGTTCATTTAAACTTATAAAATGTGTAAGTGCAACCGAACCCATCATATCACTTCCAAGTGGACCCGATGTGAATCTATTCCATTGAAAGTCATAACGACCACCCAAATGTAATGATTTTATTTTTGCACGGGGATCATTTTTTGCAAACTCAGAAGAATCTGTTGTATTAAGTTGACCAAATACTTTATTGGTCATATTCACTACAAGTTTAGTGTCATTTTTTGTTAATATAAAATCTCCGTTTGTAAGATTCGTATTTAAGTCGGCAACATTATCAACAAGTTCGTAATCAAAAATGAAATTATTAAATAATGTGGAAGGACCCATTCTTGTTATAAAATCTTGCGTAACCAAATCAATATCGTAAATTTCATTGTATTCAAATGTTTTTGTGGAAGTATAATCCACAACTAATATTTGTATTTTTACATTATCAGTAGATAACCATTCTCCGTATGTGTCAGATGTGTTGCTTATTTCTGCCACGTAATTACCAGTTTGAAATCCAGAAATATCTTGGTAAAAATTTAATGTCGTTTCTGAATCAATAGTTTCGTCTGTATATTTGCTTAAAATACTTGTTTCACCAAACACACTGGATATATCATTTTCTTTTACTATTTTATATGTTATCAACATATCTTGGGATGAAATAGCATCAGACAACTCGGTTGGTATATTTTGTGATTTTAATTGAAGATTTGTAAATTCAAGTTTACATGACTCGGTTGTTGAATTTGAAACATTTAATTTAATTTCATCAAATTCAAACCACTCCGAAAATTCCACTGGTTTTGGTGTAGGAGTTTGCTCAGGAGTAGGTGTTGGTGTTTTCAACTCACCGAGTGAGTAACTTCCCGTTGGAGCACTTGATGAGTATTTCAAAATATCCTGTGCTAAAATTGTATCTAAGTTCTCCCTGTATATTGAAATATTTCCTATGTCACCACTAAATTCAATAAAATTCAATCCGTTTCTAATTACTCCGTCAGTTCTACCAGATATTGTTCGATTTTCTAAATCAGATTCATATCCAGTTTGGTATATAGTAAGTCCTGATATTGTATTTTTGTCCGCATCTACTAATTTTATTTGATGTTGTAAATCAGTAAATAACATACTAAATTTGTAAATACCACTATTATATGCAATGTAATCATTTTCAATAATTCTATCTGTTACATTGGAAATTGAAAAGTAAACATCACCACTAAAAAATGTTCCGTTCCATCCTATTGTATTTGTGCTAGTTGATTCTAAATTAAAAGCAAGTGGAATATCGGGAGTAGGAGTTGGTAACTCAGGAGGTTCATACGATCCTTCAGGTGCTTGTTCTGAGTAAACAAATAAATCTTCTATAATTGGTGTATTTTGATTTTGATTAAATGCCGAGACACTTCCCACATCTCCATCAAATCCTATAAAACACCAACCATACACCATATCAACTGGTTCTACACTTCCATTTAATACCTGACTCCAATCTGAGGTAGGCCATATTTTTAAACCAGGAATAGTTTGGTTATCTGAAGTTTTTAATAAAACAAATCCATTTATATCTAAAAACATTTTGTACGCATAATTTTTATATCCAACCGAACTTCCGTAGTTACTGAGTGGTTGGGAATTATATGAATTATGTGGACCTTGTATATTTGGATATTGTACAAAAGTTGTATCACTTTCATCCAATAAAAAAGGAGCAAGTGGAGTAGGAGTTTGTTCTACAAATGTAGCAATTGGTAAATTGTATCTTTTGTTATACAACACTTCGTAATCTGTATCTGAATTAGCGATTGCAATTCCAAAACCAAGTTTAACCACATCAGAACCTTTCCATGCATTAAAATCATCACTATCATACCCATATGTCGCAGAACCCAAAGTTAATCCATTTGCAAAATCAGAATAAAAATTCCAAAAAGAACCTAATCTTACTTGATCATTCCAATTTAAACTTGAATTGTATGTACCATGTTCGTTTACTTGATTTGATAAGTCACCGTAAGTAAAAAATACAGTTGTATCTATATTGCTTCCCATTGAGTCAGAACCAATTGGCGTAAATAATGATCCGGTATATGTATCTTTAACCGCATAACAAGTTACTCTTAATTTATTTGATGAAATTGCATTTTTTATTTTACTAGGAATATTTGCTTCAGTTATTTTAACATTTTCCAAAACTAATCTATACGGAGGATCACCATTTGATTGAGTATCTGCATCTGTAAAAAATTTAGAAGAATCGAATGTCAACCATGTTTCAAGTTCTGGTAACGGAGGTTCTGGTGTTGGAGTTGGATCAAATACCAATTCACATTCTATACAATAAGTTTCAAGTATTTCAGTTTCTCCTGTAGTTGCATGGTATTTTTTCACTAAAATGACAACTTTAACATCAGTTTCATCTCCAATCCATGTGTTGAAATCATGATATCCATATCCTTCTCCTGCGTGGTTATCATTTCCAATCGTTTGATTTGTTGGATAATATACAGAATTACTATTAGAGTTTAATCCCGAGGATAACTTATTGAATCCCGAATTATTCCACGAATTTTCTCCATCACCAAATACAAACGTAGATTCAAATGTGTTTGAAGACGCATCGTAAACTTTCCAGTAACCAAGTTCCGGAGCTACATATCCATAGAAATGTGAATACGGATCACTAAGCAGGGTATCAGAAGTTTCTGAGAATGAACTTCTTAATATATAAACAGAAAAGTTTAAATTAGTATGATCCTTAAAAGGATACAAGTTAGCATCAAATGTAGTATTTTCAAAATATAAATCCGAATATCCAGATGCACTATTGGGATTAACTTTAAGTTTGGCAGTTGTAGTTAACCAATCAATCGTACTTGTTTGTAAAGGTTGTCGTGGTGTTGGAGTTGAATGGTCTGGTTCCTGAGTTGGTTGGTCAGGAGTCGGAGTTGGTTGCTCAGGAGTCGGAGTTGGTTGCTCAGGAGTCGGAGTTGGTTGCTCAGGTGTCGGAGTTGGTTGCTCAGGAGTCGGAGTTGGTTGCTCAGGTGTCGGAGTTGGTGTTCTTGATGTAAATGATCCTCCGAATAATTCTATAAGATCACTTGGAAACGAATAATAATGATTTCCGTTTAATACATTTACTTTAGGTAATTCTAAGTCAACGACACCTTGAGTTTCAGAATATTTTTCTTTATCCGTGAAGGTAACGGTAACTGATAAAGTTGCACCTTCATCTGCATCACTTTTTAAAAAGTAAATTCGGCCGTTATTCCAAGGTTCGTTACTGATTACATCGTATTCAGATTCAGACGTGACTGCTGTTAAATTTCCCATTTTTATAAATATTCTTTAGTTTATGTTTTATCCACAATTTGATGGTCGTGGTTGTGGAGAATTATAGGCTGAACACCAAGTAATTTTCCAGTCGGAATCATAATCATTTAAATCCGTTGCATAATCACATTCATTTGTTCTACCTGACATTGGCGTTCCAGATGCATAAATACCCCATCCGTATTGTGTTGATTGATATCCAAAATTTACTATTAATTGATTTGTTGATTTACTTGTATCGGTATGCTTATATACTATTTCGTTATCACCATACTCATTACCTCCTCCGTAATCGTATGCATAAAAACCTTCATAATAATCATATCCAACTTGTGATCCAAGATATTCAACATAATAAACATCATCACTTGGAGCATCTGTGCAAGGGTCATTACTCGAATTATCCGAACCAATTGGTGTGGGTGTTTCATTTGAACATTCACTTTCTGTTTTACATACTTGTATTTTGTAATACGAAGCACTTTCTGATGAAAAAATAGATTCGTTGTTTTCACTTTTATCAAGCAGTGTGTTATTGGTATCCCAAAGTTCGTGTAAATTTGAATTACTTTCTCCAGGATTAGTATACGCATGAACAACTAATTTGTATCCATATTCATTTTCATAATATTCCGCAGTAAACATATTCATACTAAAATACATTGATGGTTTTAGAGTATATTCACCCAATGCAGATTGTGGTATATTAGAACTCAGTCCATCAACGTATTGCATCCAATTTATATAAATTTTTGATGGAAGATTTGATGTACTTGGTACTGGAGTTGGGGTATCAGTTGGAGTTGGAGTTGCCGATGGTGCAGGAATTGGTGTCGGTGTGGGGATAAATTCAGATGGGAACTCATAAATCCGAACACTTCCAGAATTACTTCCATTGTCATCATTATACGGTGATCCGATTGCAACAATATTTCCGTTTGAATTTAATGATACTGAATATCCACTTTGATCACTTGCCATTTCTCCATCAATATCAGCACCGATTTGTGTCCAAGTTCCATTGTCATTTTCATACACACGAACATGGCCAGAATAAATTCCATTGCCATCATTGCGATATGCTCCGATTGCAACAATATTTCCGTTTGAATTTAATGATACTGATTTTCCACTAGAATCAACTTCTGCTTCTCCATCAATATCATCACCGATTTGTGTCCAAGTTCCATTGTCATTTTCATACACACGAACATGACCAGAAGCATTCCTAAAAAAGTCATTCCCATCATTTTCATATGCTCCGATTGCAACGATATTTCCGTTGGAGTTTAATGATACTGATGTTCCACTTTGATCACTTGCCATTTCTCCATCAATATCAGCACCGATTTGTGTCCAAGTTCCATTGTCATTTTCATACACACGAACACTTCCAGAATTACTTCCATTGTCATCATTATACGGTGATCCGATTGCAACAATATTTCCGTTGGAGTTTAATGATACTGAATATCCACTTTGATCACTTGTCATTTCTCCATCAATATCAGCACCGATTTGTGTCCACTTGGGAACAGGAGTTGGTGTAGGAATTGGTGTTGGTGTAGGTGTCTCGTAGGGGACAGGAGTAAGTGTTGGAGTTTGATTATCTTGACCAATTGGTGTCGGTGTTGGTATGAATGGACAGGTTCCCCACACAGGATACACCGAATTATCGTTCTCCCACGGAGTAAGATATGCAAACTGATCACTTGGATAAGTCCATGTCATTTGTTTATCCACGCACCAATATTTTAAATTTCCAACTGATATATTTTTTGCGTTGTAAAACATACGATCAAACTTAGTACATTTGCTTGTATCCCAGTTGCTCAAATCTCCAATTGATGTAAGTGATTCGGCATCAGAGAACATATGATGAAAAGTTGTTACATTACTTACATCCCAACTAGATAAATCTCCGATTGAATTCAAATCTCTTGCTCTATAACACAACGACTGCATATTCCATACTTTACTTACATCCCAATTTTTTAAATCACCAACTGATTGTAAATCGGAATCCCGCAACAATCCAGGCATTTTTTCTACATTTTTTACATTCCAGTTACTTAAATCAATATTTTGCAATGTACTATTTGCAAACAACCATGATAAGTCTGTAATATCAATTATATTCCATGTACTAATGTTGCCATAGGTTTCAATTGCAGATTCAGTATTTGCTTCATAAGCATCTACCGCAGTTTGCAATTCTGTTAAAGATTTTGGACGGAAAGGACAAGTCCAAGTAATATCATTAACATTAGGATGAGTACTCTGTGTCCATCGTGCTCCAAGCTTGCCAACATTTTGAGTACACCAACCTGCCAAACTACCCAAGTCATCTAATAATTTAGTACTTGCATTGTTAAACATACCCTCCATGCTGGTAACACTACTAACATCCCATGCCTGTAAATTACCTACTGAAAAATTTATCCCATCTGCATTAGAAAACATATATTCCATATTTATAACATTGCTTACATCCCAGGCCCCCAAGTCTCCATAAGAAACATACAAACTTCTTACATTATTAAACATCGCATACATATCTGTTACATTACTTACATCCCAAGAACTTATATCAACTGTAAAATTGGTTGGTGGATATTTAAACAATTCTCGCATACTTGTAATCAAACTTGTATTCCACTCACTTATATCACCATAAATTGATTTAGCATGATTTACATTATCTTCGTATGCGTCGACTGCATTTTTCAATTCTGCATAAGTTGTTGGTTTGAATGGACCGGGTGTTTGTGTAGAAGTTTGAGTTGGGGTTGGGGTATCAGTTGGGGTTGGTGTTTTAATCAAATCATATTCGTGTATATCAATTTTACCCATAAAATCCACATTATTTATGTCTGCTTGATCTGAACCTATAATTAATCTAAGTGAGTTATTATTAAAAGAAAAAATATCAACATTATTTTGCTTATCAACGGGATCGATTAAATCATCACCAATTTGTGTCCAAACATTATTTGACAATTTAAATACTTTTACGCATCGGTCATCGTGTGCTTGCAACGGTGGTTCGAACATGGGAGAAAACCTGATAGCTAAAAACATTCCACTTGAATCCAAGGACACCCTCATTGGGGACGCATCAAAATTGATCGATTCACGTGTAGGATTGCTTAAAGTTTGTCCAATTTGTGACCAAGATCCATCTTTTTTGTATACTTTTAAGGTATTGTCTCCCGGAAATAAGACAGATACTATTTTACCAGAATCATCTAAATCCACCAAAGTCAAAAGATTCCGACCTTGGTCTACCGCATCAACCTTAAAACTTTCAGTCCAAGTGTTGTTATTCGAATATTCATAAACATAGGCACGATCCCTACCAGGTGAGAGTTGTCCCACCTCTGGTGCTTGAGTTGTAGTTGCTATAATACTACCATCACCACTCATTGCTAAGTTTCCGTTGTAATGTTGTGTATCCTCTAATAAAACACCACCAGCTGTTTGCCAGTAAGCACCATCTGGATCTTCACTCGGGACAAAATCATAAGTGAATAAAGAAGATGTTGTCCGAAGTGCCACACGTGTACCATTATTGTTAATAACAACATCTTGTGGACCGGATGTGCCGAGCACGGCGAGATTCGAGTTGCCACGGAGATTCCACGAATTTTCGTTATCGTTATATTCATATACACGAACTCCATCAGGATACGCATAAGCAATTATAGTTCCATCAAAATTCAATGAAACATTACGTTGATAAGTTGCATCCCAATCGTTTATCGGATCAGAGTATATACCACTGGTTGTAATTTCGTTCCAGGTAGTTCCATCGTATTTAAATATTCTAGTATATCTTGATACTGCAAAAGTTTTACCGTCTCCACTGAATTTGCAATTATCACCAAATCTACGTACCTGTTCTGTGCCTATTTCTTGAAATGTTGAGTTCCACTCCCTCGGTGCTTCTGGTGTTGGTGTTTCAGTTGGTGTTTCAGTTGGTGTTTCAGTTGGTGTTTCAGTTGGTGTTTCAGTTGGTGTTTCAGTTGGTGTTTCAGTTGGTGTTTCAGTTGGTGT
>Ga0209534_10003436_pt1 | contig 15095 bp, 13 predicted proteins | sample COG_07_FD_184751 | JGI IMG/M metagenome (GOLD analysis project Ga0209534, IMG submission 184751) | Pelagic Microbial community sample from North Sea - COGITO 998_met_07 (SPAdes) (version 2) | ecosystem: Environmental > Aquatic > Marine > Neritic zone/Coastal water | place: Helgoland, sampling...
TGCATTGCAGCCATGAGTATGTATGCACCCTTCAGGGGCGGCATGTACTTATTGGTGTTGATCGTTGTAGGATAGTTTGGGGAGGGTGGGTCAATTGAGACCATATCAAACATTTGGATTTCCCCCCTTCAGAACAGGCAATCCCTCGTTCAATCGGCATACTCAAAAGGTATAGATCGAAGAAATCCCAGTGGTAGCGGTTCTACCTAAACCAGGCGGCTAATGACCTAACCTGACCCTATCTGTAACAAGGTAGGGTGCGAAAGCATAATCACATTCCCGAAATAAATTCGAACGATGTTAACGGACGCGCCAAGGGCGGTCCGTCACAAACGAACGGTACCAAAGCAACTTCCAAGACGAACACGAAAAAAGAAGTTGCAACCAATCAGAAGCATGCAGGAAAAGCAACGGCTTTGAAAGGGAAGGGTAAATGGGGGTGACCCAGACGGGGTCACCTAAAACGAAGAAACCAGTTGGGTTTTTGTACTATGAGATAGTTTTTTTTTTATTTAAACAATTTTATAACCGAATTAGACATTTTTGTGTTATATTTACTTTATATAAAAAAAAATTGAAAAATGGTTTTCTAAAATAATTGATTAGAAAATTATACAAAATGTCTTGCACACCGCAGATCAAATTGAATAATACCGACGGAGCCTCTGGCGCCGACGGAGGGGAGTGGACAGAAGTTGTTCCTTCCCGAGATGGTAGCGAAAGCACCGACTCGAAGACGACAGTTCATGTCCCGAAAGGTTGTACCATTGGTGGTGCGATTTCGTGGGCAAAGAAGAACTGGGGAAGTAAGTCAGGACAGAAAGCAACAATAGGCAAAGGTGCCATTGTTCTGTCTGGCGGTACCTCCACGGAACGCGAAAAGACCGCAACGGTCCTTCGTAGGCTCATGAAAGACTGGGCAAAGCCGACAAGTGCAAAAACACCTGGTGGAAAGAAGAGAGGCAAACAGCCTTCTTATTTCGCACCAGCAAAGCTTTTCTATGATGTAGTGAAGCCGCTTGTTGAGGCAGAAGGGTTTGAATGCATTCCTCTTGGAAAGACAGAAGACGGGAAGAAGTCCCGTTACGGTCTGAGAGGTAAAACGCCAGAGGAGCGCGACACAATGTCACAGCAGGTCATCGACCACTGTGCCAAGGTGTTCGCGAATGCTTACACAGCACCCACCACGAAGGTTTGGGGTGCTTTGAAGTGTGTTGCGAAAGAACTTAAAGGAATTAGGTTCAATGTCATCTGCGAGAAAGGTGACATGACGCAATACGTCCTCAGCGGAGCAACCCTCCAAGATCGTGAAGATTTCGCACAGGCAGTGGGAATGACAGCACACGAAATGATCGAAGAGGAAGCCCAAATGGAATTCTACACTGTTCCAGCAGACCAATCATATGGTTCGCTGAATCAGGCACGGAAAGGACAATCTAACCCAGCGAAGTGGGGAGGTATCCCGAAAGCCGAACATGTAGAGTTTCGACTGAGAGGTCACACCGACAAGACTATGAAAGTAAGTCGGTACACCATCTCAGGTGGGACGCCAAAATCGCAAGCCGCTTTTGTCGCGAAGGTAAACTCCCTCGCGAACAAGTACAGGCGTAACGATAAGGCGAAACACACCGCGGCCCAAAAAGCAGCTCTCCACAAGGAAAAGGAAGCTGTTAAAGACGCAAAGCAGATAAACGAACAAAGGGATGCGGAGAGCTACTTTGAACGTGAGGCTGCGCGTAAGGCCGCGAAGAGAACCGGAAATGCAATACCAAAACCACGAGGAAGTGGCGGAGGTCCTGCTTATGCCGGGTCTGGTCCTGCTGAGGAAAACCCATTTGTGCTCAAGGCGAGCAATGGGAAGAAATCCAAGCAGGAAAAGCAGGCAGCACGGGCAGTGCGGGCCATAGAGAAGCAGCAACGAGAAGCACTTGAGAAGCAGGAAGCAGCACGCGCTGCGGCTTTCAGGGCTGAGCAAGAAGAGCAAGAAGCAGCAGAGGCTGCGGCGCTCTCCAAGGCTATTGCTGCGACTAACCCTTTTGCAATGGTGTTAGGTGTCGAAGAACACCCGAGAACACTAGCAGAGGAAGAAGTCAAGCCCGATACTCAAACGGCTCCATCGGGAGCATGGGGTAAAGGCAAGCCAGTTGTCAAGGTTGTGGAACAACCAGTCCCTAAAGGAAAGGGGAAGGCAAAGGCAATGACTTTAACCGCAGACACATACGACGATAGTGAATGCGAAGACTGGGAGAAAGGAGGAGAGTGGTTCAACGAGTGAACACTCATGATCCTCTACCAGTAATGACTGAAGCGCAAGTAGGTCATACAATCCAGCAAGCTGAAGAGAGTAAGTTGCTGACGACGTAAAAACGAAAAACAAGGTGGTTTTTGTTCTAGAAATAGTTTTTTTTTATTTATTCGCGATATGGTTTACACACTTTTATAACCGATTTCCACACATTTTATATATAATGGGATATGATTTACACAGTTTTATAACCGATTTCCACACATTTTATATATATATATACTAAGTATTGTATATATGTATATATATATATAAAAGATATACTAAGTATTGTATACATACAGCCTAAGATAATGAAGACGGTAAGAATCTTCAGATATAGAAAGCGGGAAATTGATAGATTCCTTTTAATTTTACCAAAATCCATTCCTAAATACCCAATCCTAACAACTCAATTACAATATTTTACATTATAATCCAATATTTTTTTAACCAATATTTTTTTATCTTTATAAAGTTCGGAATATGAATCATAAACAATGGGACTCTTTTCCGTTGTATTATCAAATACTAATATATGAGGTTTAATATCACAATCGTAAGCATTAACACATTTATCTATTAATATATCAAGACATTTCATTATTTTTTTAAATTTTTTCTTATAATTTTTAAATTTCACATTTGGAAATCGCGGTGTTTTTAATGTCTTCTTATTTTTTTTATAATTTTGTATATATTTTTGCGTTGCTCTTAATCCTCTACTTTTATTTCTATTAATTAATTCACATATAGAAGCTATGGAATATGCGTAAATTATATCATAATCGTGATATAATATTGTTTTAATAATATCTTTAAAATTAAAATATTTATCAATGAATATATCTATTACATTTCTATTATTATGAGTACAAACTCCTTGAGTTTCAAATATAATATTTTCATTATCTTCAATTGATTTTAATAATGAAGTATAAAGTTTATTTGTACACGATTTTTTATTTTGTTTATTGAATTTTTTACTACTAACATATCTTTTTTTCTTAATAATTTTATCAACTGTTAAAGAATCTTCTTTTTTAGTTATTAATTTCCCAGTATCACAATTTGTTAAAAATCTATTTTTGAAATAAGAATGTTCTATTTTTTTTATAAATTCTTTATCATAATTCTCTATTTTTTTAGTCAAAGTATCGCATAATTCAACTTTTCCATTACAATAACCTTTTACAATCTTATCAAAATCATTTTTATATCCTTTATTTATTTCAACATAATCATCAATACTATATATTTTCCAGTTATAATTCAATTCCCGTTGTTCTCTTATATTAAGATATTCGGAAACCTTATAATCTAAACTACCTTTCCCAGAACCCGTTGGACCTAATTTAATTAAAAAATATCTATTTTTATTATTTTTCAGTATAACTCCTTTAGCTGGACTATTTTCAGTTTTATTTTTTCCTAAAAAGGAATAAATGTTATAATTTTTTATATTTTTTATAATGTATTTATAAACTACTTGTAAGACATTATAATAATTAATATTAAGATCTTTATTTTTACTTACAAATAAACTTTTTACATTTTTAATATTAAATATACTGTCAAATATAGTATGATTTATTGATTTTGTATTTTTATTAAAATCTAATAATTCCGTATATTTATCTCGATTAATCATAAAAAAAAATACATTTAATATAATAGCAAAACCAGAACCAAAATGAATTTGTAATTGTTTATTATTATCGTGATTATTTAATAGTATATTTATATTTTCAGATATTTGTTTTTTATACTTTGTATTTGTCTTAATATAAATAGTTTTCCTTTCAATATTACTAAATTTATTATAATCTAAATCTTTGAAATATATAATTTGTAATGTAGTTGAACCGCAAAAAAACAATAAATAAGGGCCTTGTTGTAATTTTTTATGTCCGGTGGATTTTACATCATTAATAAAACTCAAACATTCATATAATCCTTCATCTGTATTTATACGCATATTTATCTTAATATTCTCATTAACTAGATGATGTTTATATTTGTCAAGTAATAGTCTAATATTATTAGTACATTTATCAGACATATAATTATCATGCTTAGTTTTATCATATTTATCAAAATTAGTAATATTACATTGCTCATTTTTATTTAATAGATAATTTTGTTGTAGATATCCACCGGAAACTAATAAAATAATTTCGGCATTTTTTATTTTATAAAATTTTAATGTATTTTTAATTATTATGCCACATATTTCAAAACGTTTATTTAAATATTTTGTATTGAGTATTTTATCACTAAAATACTTATAATCATTTTTACTAAATAATAATAATTCACTATCATTATTTATAAATTTAAAAATTTCTATATTTAATTTATTATCAACTTCAGAAACTTTATTAAAAATAAATTTACAAGACGAACCACTAAAATCTAATACTATTATGTATCGCATTCTTATATAATTAATTATAATATTATAATTTTATTAATTTTTATAATTGGGATAATGATACTCTTATCGAATCCTTTTGATTTTTGTTTATAACCTAAATATATAAAAATAAACCTACTATAAAAATTAATAGTCTCTTTTTTACAGTTTCGTTTTTTCAGTAGAAAAATAAGAAACATATCATAATATAAAATAAACATACCCAAAAATTAAATAGTGCCTTTTTTACAGTTTCGTTTTTTCAGTAGAAAATAAGGAACAAATTTATAACCGATAAACACACCAAACCATTGTATCTACTATATAATAAAAAAAAATTGAAAAAAGAAATCTTGTAAGAGTATTAATTGAGAGATGCTGAAGACGAAAGTAAGGTCTCTCCACAACTAGAGGCCAACGATGCCTCCACAACTAGAGGCCAACAATGCCTCCACAACTAGAGGCCAACGATGCCTCCACAACTAGAGGCCAACGATGCCTCCACAACTAGAGAGATGCTGAAGACGAAAGTAAGGTCTCTCCACAACTAGAGAGATGCTGAAGACGAAAGTAAGGTCTCTCCACAACTAGAGAGATGCTGAAGACGAAAGTAAGGTCTCTCCACAACTAGAGGTCGACCCGATGAGCAACAAGAGTAAGGTCCTTCTACAGAACGCAGCAAAGACGTGCTGGTTCACAATATCCGTTGAGCGCGCGGGTATTTTTCATTTTTTCCCATTTTTTCCATTTTCAGTAGGAAAAAATAAAAGATAAACTAAAAACATTATTATAACCGATTACCACCTTTACTATTGATATAATAAAAATTGAAAATGAAAAATCTATAAATAATTGTTATACATTATGTCTGCAATTCGCAAAACAAATGGAAAAAAAAATACGGGTGGTCAAAAACCTGTTATAAAGACCTACCGCTACACTGGTTCCGATAGAAGTATCAATACTTTGAGGGAACAAGCGAAAAGATGGAGCGGTGGGAAGGTCACTTGGAGAATTGTTCCAGATGACCCACGAAAGTATACCCTGATGGGTACACCGGGAAACTGTGATGCTTTCCACGCAGGAGTCAAGCAACTCTGTGATGAAAGAAATATCAGTACAAAAGGCAAGGGTAGGGGGGACCGACGAGTTTCCCAACCTAAGCCAAGGGGTAACGGAAGGGAGTTCAAGAGTGAATCCCAACCTAAGCCAAAGGCAAGGGGAAGGGAAGACCGACGAGATTCCCAACCTAAGCCAAAGGCAAGGGGTAGGGAAGACCGACGAGATTCCCAGAACCCGCCAAAGGCAAAGGGAAGGGAAGACCGACGAGATTCCCAGAACCCGCCAAAGGGCAAGGGAAGGGAGTTCCGGAGTGAATCCCAACCTAAGCCAAAGGCAAATGGAGGGAGAGACCGGAGTTTTTCTCCTCCAAGAAGCCGACAAGGGCGTAAAGAGACGATGGAAAAGAGTTTTTCCCCGCCTCCGAGACGCCGACACGGGGGGTGTAAGGGAGCGAGGGAAAAGAGTTTTTCCCCGCCCCCGAGACACTTCTGGGGGCGTAAAGAGGAGAGGGAAAAGAGTTTTTCTCCTCCAAGACGCCGCGGTATGTATTCCAACCCATATGCGCCTCAACGAGAGGGCAACCCATATGCGCCTCAGAGAGAGGGCAATCCATATGCGCCTCAGAGAGAGGGCAATCCATATGCGCCTCAACGGGAGGTCAATCCATACGCGCCTCACCGAGGGGCTGGAAATTTCGAGGTAGGCGCTCTATCCGAAAATGTGGAAAGCATAACTATAACAACTGTGACGTATAAGTTTGTTTCAAAGCCGAAACATACTAATCCACATTCTGATATAGGTTCGGACGAATGGATGAAATGGGAACTTGATTGGAATAGTGGATATTGTTAAGAGAATACAATACGATACCAAATGAGATAAAAGAGTAAGATGAAGAACTGAAAAACTCAAAAAAAAACAACACACACGTTTTTTTTTTTGACGAAATCGAAGATTTCTAATTTAAAAGTTTACTTAGATTTCGCAATTTCTACACTCAAAACAAGGTAATCATAACAATGTCTATGAACTTCAACAACTGCTTCTTCACAAGATCGCATAGTATCATAAGTAATAAACGCGAATCCTTTTTCATTTTTATAGAATAATCTTTTAATATATCCATATCTTTTAAATAAATCACGGATATCATTTTCGGTAGCATTTACAGATATATTAGAAACGCGTATAGTGTTTTCATCTCTATTCCTTTTTATACTCCCGATACCTTCCACCGTACCTTCTACACCATTCCTCATACTAGGAGGTACATATTTACTTTTACCACCTCCTGTACCGGCACCTCCTGTACCGACACCTCCTGTACCGACACCTCCTGTACCGACACCTCCTGTACCGGCACCTCCTGTACCGACACCTCCTGTACCGGCATCTTTATTAGTACATTTCATACTCCAGTGATTTCCACTACAGTATCTACAAATAACTGATGTCCCACTACCTCCAACGGCAGAAAATATATTTTTAATACTACTACCTCCTCCTTCCCCGCCATCACTATCGTCAATTGCTGTATTTCTCTTAGTGAATTCGAAGAAAACGTCTTCGCAAACTTTAGTGGTTGAAGCTTCATCGGGTCCGGGAGGTAGTCCCGTAGATGCTCCAAACTTAGTCCATTTCCGTCTTTCTGAAACAACTTTTGGAATTTTTATTTCACGTTTTTCCATTTTATATTCTTTGACATTTTTAACAGTTCTACCTAATTCATCAGTATCATAAGTGGTAATAAATTTTGTATCACCAATTATTTTAATTTTCGGTTCTAAATAATTTTCACTTACGCCAATAGTATCAATAAATCTAACAGTATTAAAATTTTTATTTTTATTTTCATACAGTTGATTATTTTTTTTTTTATTATATTCTCGAATTCTTTGTTTCAATGTAGGTTCATTAAGACATAAATCAATATTAATTAAATCTTTAAAATTTATTATATAAGTCATTGTATTATAAATATAATGTATTACAAATATAATAACTATTTTTAAAATATATAAATCAATTTTAAATTAGCATAAATTAAGAAACTGTAAAAAAACAACTAAAATTAAGCAACTGTAAAAAATACCATAAAATAATAAATAAAATTGATATAACGAAGTAATTAAAGATAAAATAACAGGAAAAAACAATAGGAGAATGAACCGTAAATTTATAATGGGTGAAACGTTTCAAGACGCAATGTTAAAAAACATAGGTAATGATCAAGAATTATCGAAAAGAGATAAATTAAATTGGATAGATAGTATTCCAATAATAGAAAACCCGTTATCTCTAAGTTCTGGTGATTTAGAACTAAGACTATTTACTTATAAACATGCTTTAAACGTAAAACAAATAAGAGAATTATCAACAACCGAGAATCAATGCCTAAATTTTATATCAAGATTATATAAACCATATGAACTAAAAAACATATACAATATATTCACAATAGAATTTACACAATATGATATGGATGTATTTTATAATAAAATTCAAATTAATAATACTAAATTAAATTTGGAAAATAAATTCAAACCGGGGAACAAATTCAAATCGGTAAATAAAATGAAATACCAAAAACCAAAAACATATATTAATCAAAATATACTCAAGAATAAAAGAGTATGGAGGGTAATATTATTAGAGGATATAGATGATTATATATTAAGACATTCTATGAAGAATATAGACTTGAGTAATATAGAAGTGAGTAATATAGACGTAAGTAATACACAAGAGATTATAACTAAACTAAGTAAATTAACTGTTTAACTAAACTTAGTAAATTAACTGTTTAACTAAACTAAGTAAATTAACTGTTTAACTAAACTTAGTAAATTAACTGTTTAACTAAACTTAGTAAATTAACTGTTTAACTAAACTAAGTAAATTATCTTTTTAACTAAACTTAGTAAATTATCTTTTTAACTAAACTTAGTAAATTATCTTTTTAACTAAACTTAGTAAATTATCTTTTTAACTAAACTTAGTAAATTAACTATTATTTTTAATTTTTAAAAATAAGTCTTAATACCTACTACAAAAATAATAAAAAAAATTGATTTAAAGTTTAAAAGTCATTTAAAATTATAAAATAAAATGGAAAATCAACAAGCACAAACACACAAGCAAGAAGATGGAGAACAACGGAGTCGGCCACAACATCAATATCAAACAAAACCGCGAACTCATAGGGAAGTCTCCGTTAAGACAATTGTTCCTGTTAGTAAGAAATATGTAGGAGCAGTAATAGGAAAAAGTGGAGCAATGATTAATCAAATTAAGACTGATACGGAAACGCGGATTAGTTATATGGATGAAGATTTCGCAAGGGGTCACCAATCACCAATTTTCCAAATTACGGGTTCTCCAAAAGGAGTAGCAAGGGCCGAAAAGTGGGTTCGTCGAATCCTTCAGAGCACGTGGCAAGCAGAACAAGAAGAAGAATCTGGGGCAGAAGGAGTGGGACAAGATCCAACGCATTAAATTGAATAAAAATAAATTTATAATATTTTTTTAACAAAAATAATTATTTTTAATAGTAAAAATAATTATTTTTATTTAATCTTATAATGTGCTTTTGTATAATTAAGGTTTTGACGTTGTAAGATTTTTTTTAATAGAATGAATAATTTTTTCTATAAGTTCTGGTAATTTAATTGTCCCTCTAATAGTAATATCGTAATTACATAATTCTTTAATAAAACTTAATACTATATCATCGTTTATTTGTAAAGATTCATACATTTTCGATAATGTTAAACCAAGTGCGTAATAATCAGAATAATATATGAAGGGATATGCTGTTGTAGACTCGCCGTAGTTAAAAAACCCTTGGATTAAATCGGGTAGCAGAGAAAGAGTTTTTACATATTCTGGAATTATAGAAATTATTTCTTCAGAGAAAACAGTTTTAAATTTTTGCATTGATTTAATTAACATTAATTGTATCATTTCGTCTTCGTTATATGGTTTGTTTGTATAAGGATATACCATTTTACTAATGTATCCGTCTGGTTTTGCTAAATCTGGAAATTTATTTGCTATATGAATAATAAATGAAAAATATTCTGGAGGGAAAAAATTAGGTGTTCCGCAGAAAATTTTAGATACTATATAACTTGCTTCAACATTATTATCAATGGAAAACGGTTCTTTATTTATTACATTTAAAAATTGAAGATCATTATTAGAAGAAATTAATAATTTATGATATTTTTCTTTTTCTATAGGTGGTAATGCTTTTAAATTTTCAATTAATTCTTGAAGCATTGGTCGTCGATCAGTTAAAAAATTAATTGAAAGTCCAAAATCTAAATATCTACAAATATAATCTTTGTCAAATAGCCCATAAGAAATATTTTCAGGTTTTATATCTCTATGACAAATTTTATTAATATGTAATTTATTTAGACCATGTAATAAATGAATAATTTGGTGTACAAATTCCTTTTTAAGTCTTGTTTTTTCTTTTGCAATTATAGTATGTGGGTTTACATCAAAATATTTATCAAGTGAATTACCAGTATTTCTTAAATTAATAACAGTATATTTATTTATATTACTTTCACTTTTAATACAAGTCATAATATCTTTTCTAACATTTAAAGTTTGTTTATTACGGATAGTGGGAGATAATGAGGAATATTCATCCATATAGCTAAAATATATTCCTCTTGGATCTATTTTATTTGTTTCCAATAGTAATTCAATTTCAATTCCCGCATAGTCAGTTAATACAAGTTTACTGACTATATTATTTAAATTAACACTATTACTTAATTGTATTCCTGGATTACATACGCAGCCAAAAGTCCCACGTCCTATTATTTTTCCGACAACTATTTTAGTTTTTTTTTTTTTTACTTGTTTCTTTTTACTAAAACGCGTATGTTTCTTTTTTTTACTAAAACGCGTATGTTTCTTTTTTTTACTAAAACGCGTATGTTTCTTTTTTTTACTAAAATTAGAGTTTTTCTTAATCATTATAATTTAAAAGTATATTTTTATTTAATGAGTTATAAATTAACTAAGATTTATTATTTTCTATAAAAAAATTTTTTAATTATCACCCACATAATTAAAATAAAAATGGGTATTATAATTGAAAGAAAAATTAATAATTTTTTTAGGTTATTTTCGTCTTCAAAATTATTATTTATGTTATTTTCGTCTTCAAAATTATTATTTATGTTATTTTCGTCTTCAAAATTATTATTTATGTTATTTTCGTCTTCAAAATTATTATTTATGTTATTTTCTTCTTCAAAATTATTATTTATGTTATTTTCGTCTTCAAAATTATTATTTATGTTATTTTCGTCTTCAAAATTATTATACCAATTTGTTTTTAAAAATTTCTGGCTTAAATAATCAAGGTGTTTTTGTTCTTCTTTTCCATAAATATATTCATATTTTCCATTACTTTTTATAATTATTCTTAAATTAAGATTTAATTTATATTCGCCATTTATTTTAAAATCAGCTAATTTTAAATTATATAAACGTTCTTCTAATAAATCATTATTCTTATCAAGTATTACTTCAAATATTTCTTCAAAACTTTTATTATGATATTTTTTAAGCATAAGATCTCCTATTTCCGCAAGATTTAAATGAGGAATATTTAACCATATATAAGAAAGTAATGTAAACCCGGTTCTACCCCACCCGGCAGTACAGTGTATTACTGTATGACCAAGCATTAAATTTTTTTTATTTATAGTATTATATAATTCTATAATATTTTCAACACTATGAGCTGTGAAATCGGGTATAGGTATATTTATATAGGAACAATTATTATTAGGTCCATATCTGAAACGGCAAACTTTATTAAAAAATTTCTTTTCTTTTTTATTCATTTCATAATTGTCATTTATATTTATATAAGTAGTAGCTCCTTTAATATCAACTAGATAATACATAAGTCTATATAAGTCTGTATTATTAGTATAATATGGTTGACTCATACCCGCTATTCTATTACCGAGTCCTTCAGATTTCAAATCTAAGGTCCATTCATTCATATATGATAATGCTGTTTGGCTACGTATATATTTTGATAATTTCAATAATTCAGAATTATCTAATTCATTATTTCTATTATTATTAAAATTGGTGGGAAAAATGTCAGATTCGTCATATTCTTGTAATAATTCTTTTCCGGTAATTTTACCGTCTTTGTTAGAATCTAATTTTATTAAATCATATTTAACTAAATCGTCAGTAATATCTTCTGGATATTCATATTGTTGTCCAAAGTATAAAAAATTATTTTTCATTATTAATTTAATTTCTTATATAATTAAGTAAAATATAATAAAATAAGATATAATAAAATAAGATATAAATCTATTTACAAGAAATATTATTACAATAATTTTTTTCTTTCATTAAATATTTTCTTACAACGTGTTGAAATAAGTATATCCTATCAAAAAAGAAAGCAATTACCCCCATTATAATAGGGCTTTTTGTATTACATTTAATAGCAATGACAACTGACGGTAATGTACATATGACTATAAAAATAATAATCATAATAGTTCCAAAACTATTCAATTCCGATAATTTGCCATTAATATTAGAATTGGCAGTAGCATTAGCATTTGTAAATTTGTCTTTATTATTTTGTAATATAGAGCCACATGTACTAAATAATTCTAAAAACATTTATACTATTAATATAGAAAGAAAAATTGATAAAAATAGAATTAAAATAAAATAAAATAAATAAACAAAAATGGATTTCCAAAGTAAGTCTAAATTAACACAGCAAGCTATATCTCAACATTTAAAAAAAAATACAAAAATAAGTATTATAGAAGAATCCAACTCTAAAAAAATAAATTATAGAAACAAGACGGTATATTCTTTTCAAAAAAAAGAGAATCCAAAACAGGACGCACTAAGTTTTAGTATTATAGACAAAAATCATATTGAGATAATAAATACTTTAAAAAGGGAAATACCTAATATATGGGAGAAGGTCAAAGATGTATTTATTAAATCCAATAATTTCGGGGATATACAATTATGTTTTACGATATATAATACAATATATAATCCTATTTTATCAAATCCTATACTAATAAATGAAATACTAACTAAATTAAATCAAAATATAAATATAAAATCATTATATTACAGAATATATGACACTACAACTAAATCCCAATTTGACAAGAAGGAAATAGAGCAAATACCTATCCTATATTCAAAAAAGTTAGAGGAGAATATTTTAGGAACTAAGTTATATTTATCTCCCTATACATTTTCTCGGATAAATACTATAATATCACCTAAAATATATAAAGAAATTCATAGGTTAGTAATAAGTATAGATAATATAAATCACATAATATTATATGGCAGAGATATTTATTATTTATCTAAGTTTTTTATAAATAGAGAGATATTAGCAGTAACTCATTGTAAAATAACATATCAAGATATTATAACAGATCCCGATTTAGTGAAACAAAATAAAAAATTTAAAAAAAAAAAATATATATTTCAAGTGGAAAAAAAAAATTACACTAAGTTATTAGCTGAAAAGATAAAAACGCATAATAAATCACACATAATATTAACCGCGGGGAGGAATGGTTTAACAAGAGAGTTAGTAGATTATTTTATAGAAACCGAACAAATAAAATCAATAATTTATATTTCTTGTAATAGGGAAACGATGCAAAGGGATTTAGATATACTAAGTTCTAAGTTTATACTAAAAGAGTGTATTATTATAGATGAATTTCCACAGACGGAATATAATAATACAATATGTTTATTAATGAAATAAACTAAATGATATAAACTAAATAAACTAAACTAAATAAAATAATATGTCTATTAATTAAATGAGAGCATTAATAATATCAATAGTATTAATTTTTTTAATTTTAGTATTTTCTAAAAAAGATGTTTTAGCACCTATAGAAATAAATAAAAAAAAAATTAGAAAAAGGAGAAAACGAAATACACAAAATACACAAAATACACAAAATACACAAAATACACAAAATACACAAAATGAGCAAAAAATACTAAAATATTTCGGACAAGATTATTGTCCATATTCCAATAAGCAGAGTTATATGTATAATGTTTTAAATACTAAGTTCCGCAAAATGTATCCCAATGTGCAAATAGAATTTAACTGGGAAAAAACGCAATATGAAATGAATGAATCTGTAAAAGCAAATGTGGAATACGTTCCAACTATAACTAATGCGAACTATCAGCATATTAATGTTTATATATCTGATAAGTTAGACAATCAAACAGAAATGCGTAAATTGGCACAAATCTATGAATCACTTTCTCCAGCTTAGTGGTAAATTATAAAAAGCAGGTTGGAATGTAACAGTTTTATAGAGGTTATATATATTCTGGAAAATACCTAAAAATGCCACCCAACCACAAGCAAATATAAATCGGTTCCCGTCAACGTTACCACCAAACCGTGTATTTAATAAGTTAGTGATACCGTATCCTTTATTTTTAAATGGTCCCCAACCGGCACTAATAGCGTTATTAAAAAAACTATTACTAATATTTCTATTATTATTCAAATTATTCAAAGTATTTTTATTATCAATTCCTGCTCTAATCATAAACAACAAGAAGAATATGATTAAATCCAGTAATAATATACAAACTTGTAATCCAATTCGAGCATCTTTTTTAATGAACATTTCAGGTGGCGGATTTATTTTATTATTTTTAACAACTGGTTTCGCAACAAACCAGGAAGTGTATAATATAATCGCTAAAAAGAAGAAAACAATGAAAACCAAAGCAGTTTTTCCTGTGCCTAACATTTTAAAAATAACCACAATGATACATATATCAAATAGAAATCCTAAAATTTGATTAAATAGAACAAATTTTCTACAAGGTAATTTAAGACATTCTTTAGCTTCGGTGTATTTAAGTGGTTCGACGAGATAGATAATTAAATTTAAAATAATAACTAAAATGACTAAACACCATAATATATTCAAATCTATATTCATACTGATTCCTTATTTAGTTAGTAAATAGAAAATAAAAAATAAAAATAAATAATTTAAAGAATTAAATTTAGTAAATAAATACTAAATAAAATAAAATGACCGATACTCAACCAACTCACGAAGAACCAGTAACTCACGAAGAACCAGTAACTCACGAAGAACCAGTAACTCGCGAAGAACCAGTAACTCACGAAGAACCAGTAACTCACGAAGAACCAGTAACTCACGAAGAACCAGTAACTCACGAAGAACCAGTAACTCGCGAAGAACCAGTAACTCACGAAGAACCAGTAACTCACGA
>Ga0209534_10003437_pt1 | contig 15088 bp, 13 predicted proteins | sample COG_07_FD_184751 | JGI IMG/M metagenome (GOLD analysis project Ga0209534, IMG submission 184751) | Pelagic Microbial community sample from North Sea - COGITO 998_met_07 (SPAdes) (version 2) | ecosystem: Environmental > Aquatic > Marine > Neritic zone/Coastal water | place: Helgoland, sampling...
CTAAAGATAAGAAGAACTCAGATATTAAACAAAGATATAATTTAAAGTGCGATTATGTTTTTTATCCATCTCAATTTTGGGCACATAAAAACCATATATATATTCTTAAAGCGCTTGAAATTCTAAAAAATGAAGAAAAAATTAATTTAGGTGCGGTATTTTCGGGTTCAGATATGGGAAATTTATCTTATATCAAATCAATGACTAAAAAGATGAGATTAGAAGATAGAGTTCGTTTTGTAGGATTTGTTCCAAATGAAGAGCTACCTTTTTTATACGCACAATCAGTAGCTCTTGTTATGCCCACATATTTTGGTCCAACTAATATTCCTCCTTTAGAAGCATTTAAGCTAAATATTCCAGTACTTTATTCTGATCTTCCTGGCCTAAAAGAACAAGTTGGTAGCGCTGCTTTACTCTTAGATCTTAAAGATCCTAGATGTTTAGTCAAAAATATAAAAAGATTATTAAAATCAGAGGATCTGAGGAATGAATTAATTGAGCAAGGAAAACTCATAATTAATGAGTTAAAATCAAAAAATAATAATTTAGACACTTTGAAAAAAATTCTAAATAATTTTAGGGTCATAAGAGATTGCTGGAATAAGGTAATTTAATAAAAAGAGAATGTTTAAGCAACAATTTAAAAAAATTCTAAACAAATTTTTATCAGTATTTAATTTAAAAATAATAAAATTAAAAACTGATAGTATGACTATTAGTTATGATAATATCTTAAGTACCCAATATTATGTAGGGCTTAAAAAAAATATTGTAAATATTGAGACAGATAAAGGTCGAACTGATAGATGGTTTGATATGTCAAACAAAAGTCTAGACCCAGCAATTTTTGCAATCAGGAATGCTTTAAAAAAAGATTTAAAAGGTGATGCTTTATACAAAAATATATTATCAACCCTTCAGACACATAATTCTTTAATGAGTGTTAAAAATGCCGCAAAATATTTAGATATTGATTTTAATGAGGAGGAAAAATTTAAAGTTTATCCTTGGTGGGCATCTGTTTATCCTTGGGATAATCGTACTTTTGATGACAAATTAAAATACTATCCTGGTGAGGTGAAGAAAAATAGATTGAGCAATGGCATGGAAATTTTATCAGATAATCCCCATGAAATCATGGATAATCTTTTAGAAAATTCATTATTCTCTCATGCCAAACAATATACGCAACTTGTAGAGGAAATTAAAAATAACGGTTACAAATATGATGAAGATTATAACCATATTTCTGCTGAAATATTTGTTCATAATGGTAAGTTTTGTTGGAAAGTGGGTTTAGATGGGAATCATCGTATTGCAGTATTAGCAGCCTTAGGTTATGAAACGATACCAGTTCATATAACCAAAATAATAAGACTAGAAGAGTTAAATTATTGGCCAAACGTTAAGCTAAGTTATTTCAATGAAAAACAAGCAGCAAATATTTTTCATAATATATTTGATGCAAAACCCTCAGCAATTCATGATAAATGGATAAAAAAAGTTGGTTGAATAGATAAAAAATTTAAAAGGTTATTATTTTCATAAAAAAATATTTTATAGAAATGAATTTAAAAGATAGAATTATAAATATAAATCCTGATAAAATTAACCTTTATTCAGAACCGCCCAATTGGTGGTGGTTTAATCCAATCAATAAAAAAATATCAAACATTTTAATAAAAAAATATCTAAAGTATATTGCTATTGGAAGAATGTATTATGTAGGAAATTGGGATTTAAATTCTTATAAATTTAATGAAACGAGCTGGTATTTAAAAATCAAAAATTTAAAAGATAATCTCAGTAGACCAGAATTATCATATTGGTATCAAACAATCATAAATGAAATAAATTTAAAAGGTTATTATTTTCATAAAGAAATAAAAATAACAAATCATAAACAAGCAAAGTTTTTTTTTGAAAATTATATATTTAACCTTATTGACTCACTTAAAAAAAAAAATTATATAATCCAGAACAAAAATGATATTCCAACAGCTTTGCTAGGTAGAAATGGAGAGCTTATAAAAAGTGGAAATGGATGTCATAGATTAGCAATAATTAAAAATTTTAACATTCAATGTAAATATCCAATAAGAATTATGGGTATTCATAAAAAGTTCTTTTCAAATAAAAATAGAAATTTAAGAAGCAATGAGGAAATTTGCAATTTCGTAATTGATAAATATAGTAAATAATATTTATTTACGGTAGATGTAAAATAAAAACAATGTTACTTTTTTAGTTTATCTGGGTTTAATTTTAAAGGTTCATTTCTATCTATATTAATTGGAGAAATTTTATTTAAAATATTATTAAAATATTTTGGCTCTAATCCATAGCCAGGTCTTATAACTTTTATATTATCCTTTGTAAATCTTTCACCTTTTTTAATATTTTTTGTTGTAAAAATTGATCTTCTAAAAATTTTAGATTTATTTTCACTTTTATTTCTATAAAATATTTTTTTACCTAAAAGTTTAGCTGCAATATCAATGTCATCTCTAAGTTTTTTTATTTGTTTTCCTTTAAGTGAAAAATTAATATCAAAACCTTTTCTTTGGTTGTCTAATGCAATATGTTTTTCGATCACTTCAGCTCCTGAAGCAATCGCGGTAATGGCAACTCTATTATCAGTTGAGTGATCTGAAATACCAACTTTACATTTAAACTTTTCTTTTAAAACTTTTATATTATTTAAATTAAAATCATCTAATGTGGAGGGATAGTTACTAACACAATAAAGTAGTGTGATATCTTTAGCACCATATTTACGTGCAGTTTTAACAGTTAACTCAATTTCATTCAAATTCGCCATTCCGGTTGAGATAATTAGAGGTTTTTTAGTTTCAGATACTTTTTTTACAAGATTTAAGTCAGTCATCTCGAATGATGCAATTTTGTAAATAGGACATTTTAATTTTTCTAAAAAATTTACAGCCGAATTGTCAAACGGTGTGCTGAAAACTTTAATTCCTAATATTTTGCCATAATTAAATAGCTTCTTGTGCCAACTTAAAGGAGTGTGTGCTTTATTGTATAAGTCCCACAAAGTATAGCCTTTCCATAATCCTTCTTTTATTTTAAAATATTTTTTATTAGATTTAAGTGTCATTGTATCAGCAGTATATGTTTGAAGCTTAACTGCATCAGCACCATTTATTTTAGCACACTTAATTAATTTTTTTGCTAGATTAAAATTTCCACAATGATTAGCTGAAATTTCTGCAATAAAAAAAATTTTATTTTTCATTTATAAGTTATTAATAACTTTTTTTGATGAATTCGTAAATTTATTAATATTATTTTTTAAATATTTCTTATCTTTGAGAATAAAATTCCAATGCTCATTTGAAAGATTTATTTGATTTTTCAAATTATCAAACTTTTTAATATTTATTTTACAAATAAAATCTAGTGTATTTTGATCAAAATCAACATATATAGCTATAAAATTTATATCTTTGTTATTTATCTTTAAATTTGACTCCTCATAACATTCATTTTTTATCTGAAAAAATAAATCTCTCTTTGAAAACTTTGTTAGACCTCCAGATGGAACGAATTCATAAAGATTTTTTTCAAAAATAACTTTTTTTCTTTTGCAAATTAAATATTTATTAAGCCCAATAATTATAAATCCCTGAACTGCTAAGGAAATATAATGTCTTGAAAGTCTTAAACTATAATAATTTTTGAAGCTAGTGATGTATAGTTTTTTATTTTTAAAACCAATATCATGTAAGTAATTTAAATTTCCATTAAAAAAACCTTTATTTTTAAATTTATTAAATTTATTAATTAATGATTTTGTAATACTTTTAGGTAATTTAAAGTTAGAAGACTCCAATTTCATACGATTTAAGCTAGAAATTTTATAATAAAAATTAATTCTATTTTTGAGTAATGTTGAAATAAAAATTTCGGTTAAATCTTTTTTATTTGTATTTATTTCGTAGTGTATATTGATAAAATTTAATTTTGAAATTTGTTTGTTAATATTGATATTGTCGTCAATATTAATGAATTTTTGAGCACCCTTTTTAAGTTTTTTAATTTTGTCTAATGTAGTCTTATTCAATAAAAACTTATGATCAAACTCTTTCTTAATGAAATCAATTTTTTTTAATTTATTTGATAATATTTTTTTTATATTTTTAAAATCTGAGCTTGAAAAAATAACTATTTTAACATCTAAATTTTTAATAAAATCAAAAAAGTTTGAGATATCCTTGTTAAGAGTTTTTTTTTTATAGGCCTCTTTCCATTCAAACTCTAAAAATTTATAAAAAGTTAGATAATCAGTTTTATAATAATTTGCTAACAATTTTGAAATTGTTAATAAATCAAAACCATCTGATTTTTTATATAATTTTTTAATTAATTTTAGATCTTTACAATTTTGTAATTTTTTCAAACATTTTGAGAAAATATCAAAGCTAATTTTTTTTGTATCTAAAATAACTCCATCAAAATCAATTAATAATAAAATCACTTTTTACAGACTATCAGATTATTCTGACCCGAATTATAATTAAGTGTTAAAAAATTATTTTTTTTTTTCAAGAAGCTTATTAATAAAAATATTAATTTCTTTTGTATCTTAGAGTTGTAGTTTATTTCAGCAGAATTTTTTGGTGACAAAACATATAAAATTAAGTCATTTAATGAGCTGTAATTAATATTTTCCAAGATTCTAAAATTAGTTTTCAAAAATTTTAAAAAATAATTTTCATCTAAAAATTTATTAAATTTCGCTACTTTTCTAAAATTAAGACCCAAAATATTCCTTAATTTATTTTGGTTTTTATGGCCTTTCATGAAGTTTTCTAAAAAAATAATATATCCTCCCTTTTTGATAGAAACTCGAGCTTTATTAATTGCTTGTTTTATCTTGTCATTTGATTTTAAATTAATAAGACATCTATTTGTAAAGACAAGATCAAATTTGGGAAGCTTGTTGTATAAATCTGTATTTGTAATATCACCCAAATAAAAATTTATATTATTGTTATTTTTTTTTGCATACTTAATCATTTCTTTTGAATAATCAACTCCATAAAATTGAAAGCTAGGAAATTTTTTTTTTAACTCTTTAAGATTAATACCATTCCCACAACCCAACTCAAGAATTCTATATTTTTTATTTTTTAAATATTTTTTAAACAAATATTCTAAAATTGATATTTCGTAATCTTTAATTAGGTTAAAATTTGTGGTTGATTTAATCTTATTTTTATTTTTTCTTGCTCTTAAGTTCCAGTAACTTTTATTATCCATAATTATATTTAGACCAATTCAATTTATAAATCTACCCACTAAAATTTAATAGTTATTTTAATTCATATTAATTAATTGATTTAGTGCTTATAAATATATAAGTATATATTTTATTATGTTTTAAATTTTAGTTATATTTTTTTTGTATAAATAAATATAATTAATTTATCAGAATTAACTTTATAAATTTTATGAATGACAAAACTTTCAATAATTACACCAACATATAATGCTGAAAAATTTATTGAAAAGAATATCAATAGTGTCATTTCGCAAGGAATTAAAGATATTGAACATATTATAGTTGACTCGATTAGCAGTGATAGAACTATAGATATTGTAAATAAATACAAAGATCATTTTTCTAAAATTATTGTTGAAAAAGATAATGGGATCTACGATGCAATGAACAAAGGTATAATTGCATCTAAAGGTGATTTGATTGGTATATTAAATGCCGATGACTATTATAATGATCAAGTATTAAGCTTAGTTTTGCACAATTATGAACTATCATCAAAGAAAGATGTCGTTATTTATGGAGATATGTTCAACGAATTTGAGCAAAATAAGGTTCTAAGTATAGGAAATTTAACTAATTCTGCATTTGAGTCAGGTCAATTTCAAATAAATCATCCTACAGTATTTGTTTCCAAAAAATTATATGAAAGAATAGGTTTTTTTAATTTAAACTATGAGACGGGTGCTGATAGAGAGTTTTTTTTGCGCGCTTATCATAATAAGGCTAATTTTATAAAAATTGACAAACCAATTGCAACTTTTAGTTTAGGTGGTTTTACCTCAACATACAGTTTGCAATTAATTATAAGAAGAACAAAAGAGGAGTACAAAATTCTTAGAAATTATTATTCAAGAAGTTATGCTCTCAAAAAATCATTAATCCAGTTATATAGAGTGACTAGAAATTACTTTTTTTATAAAATTTACGGTAGTAAAATTTTTTTAAAGACCAGAATAAATTTCTTAAAAAAAAAATAATGATGAAAGGTTCAAATTTTTTAATATTTAGTAGTTTAAGTCTTGTAATTTTTCCCTCTCAATTATCATTGTATGATAGCAGCTGGGTCATATTACCTGCAATTGGATTAATAAGCTTTGTATTGATTGCCTTTTCTATAATAATAGTTAGTGAAAATCTGAGTTTTTATTTAAATGTAAAATGTAGTGTTTTATTTATTTTATTAATTATTGCATCTTTTTTATCTTATATGACTACTGGAAGTCCAAGACCAATCATGGTTTATGGATCATTAATCAGTTTATTTATTGTGACGAGTAATTTGGCAATTAGAGTAAATAATGTAAATGAAGTAGTGATAACTATTATCTTTGGAGCTTGCCTAACAGCACTTTTGATTTACATTTTGGGAATAAATGAAAAATTTTCTTTCTATCGATATAAAGGTTTTTTTACCAATTCAAATAGCATGGGATCTTTTTCTGCCAATATAATACATATGATAATTGGAATTATATATATATTTAGAAAAGAAATTAGTCGAACCAAAAAATATTTATTGTATTTTATTTTAATATTGAGCGTTATATTTTTATTAGCATCAAACTCTCGAGCAGCATTATTATCTGTTATTTTTGTGTTAATGTTTATATTATTCAATGAAATTTCAAAAAGTTTTCAAATTTCAAAATTTAAAGTAAATGTTTTTTATTTTAAAAATTTTTTAAAGCTTTTTATTTTTTTAACTATATTGCTTTTTTCTATTTATTCTTATGGTCTTCTTGATAATGTTATTGATAAATTTTATTCTCAAGAAAGATTATCTTTGACTAACTTTACTGATACCAGATTTGAGGGATGGTTGTTTGCGATTGAAAATTGGAAATGGTTTGGTAATGGGCCATTAAATGATCTAGGATATAATTATAGAAAAGTGTTAACTGGGCATAGCACATGGATTTCACATCTTAATAAATATGGATTGATTGCATCTTCATTGTTTATTTTTGGGATACTAGCGATGTTTAAATTTGCTTGGACTCAAGTTAAAATTAATAATTCAAAAATTGGGTTAATTTTTATATTAATTTTTTTAGGCTACATTGTAAATGCAAGCTTTGAAACAGTTACCTCTACTCCTGGCATGATGATTTCATTGATTATTTTTTCAATACTTTTTTCGAATACAAAATTTCCAAATAGTAAAAATATATTGAAATGATTAAAAAATTGAATAAAATTTTTAAAATTATACAAGTTATTCCAAGACCAGATGGAGGAGGTGCAGAAAAACTTGTGCGTGAGCTTTGTTTATCACTTCATAAGAATAATTTTGATGTAACTACAATTTATTTTTACAATCCATCAAAAATAAAACTTAATAAGAATGAATATTGTTTAAATTTGTTGGGACCAAGAGATATTAGGGCTGTCTGGTACTTACGTAAAATGATAAGTAATTTTGCTAAGAAAAAAAAAATTATTATTCATAGCCACTTAACTTGGCCCTTATATTTTTTGACAATAGCAACATACAATATCAAAACTATAGATTTTTACACAGAACATAATAACTATAATTACCGGCGAAAATTCTTTTTTCTAAAATACATAGAGCGCCTTATATATTCAAGATGCTATAAAATAATTTGCAACAGTAATAGTACAAAAAATAGCCTAATTAGATGGTTAAAAAATAAGCATATTAATCAAAAGATAATAGTTATTTTAAATGGAGCACGCCTTTTTAAAATTGTAAAACGTAAAAAAATTAATCCAAAAAGACTTAAATTAGTTTCGATAGGGTCTTTAAATAAAAAGAAAGGCTTTGATGTTGCAATTAAAGCTATTGCTCAAGTAAAAAATGATATTCATAAATATACTATAATTGGAGAAGGTTCACAAAAAAAAAAATTATTAAATCTTTCCAGAAAACTCAATATTGAAAATAAAGTTTTTCTGACTGGATATATTAAAAATATTGAGCCATATCTATCTAATATGGATATCGGATTAATACCATCTCGTTGGGAGGGTTTTGGTCTTGTTAGTGTCGAAATGCTTTCAACTGGTATGCCATTAATTTGTTCAAATGTGCCAGGTCTTAGTGAAGTAGTTAATAAATGTTTAGCAGTAGAATTAGTAAAATCTAATAATTCTGTAGCAATAACCAAAGGTATTCTGAAACTTATTAAAAAAATTAAAAATCAAGATACTAATGTAATTGTAGAACATGCAAGAAAGCGTGCAGAAAAATTTGACATTCAGTTATTTTGTGACAATTATAAAAATTTATACTTAGATGCCATTTCAAAGTTTAATTAATTTGAAATATGCATCAAAGTAATCATTTATTTGTATAAAATTAAGGAGCATTAAAGTAATTTAAATACTATCAAATAAATAATTTTGATTATTTTGATATAAAAAAGAGATGAAAATATTAATAACTGGATCAGCAGGTTTTATTGGGTCGGCATTATCATTAAAGTTGCTAGAAATGGGAAATTCTGTAATTGGTATTGATAATCATAATGATTACTATGACCCAAAAATTAAAGAGGCTCGCCTTAATAGACTTAAAAAATTTTCAAATTACAAACATCACAGAATTGATATAAGCAATCGAAATGATTTAGATGATTTATTTAAAAATCATGAATTTCAAAAAGTTGTAAATTTAGCAGCCCAAGCAGGTGTACGCTACTCAATTGAAAACCCTCTCTCTTATATAAAAAGTAATATTCTAGGATTTGTAAATATTTTAGAAAATTGTTATCGCTTTAATATAAAACATTTAGTTTATGCAAGTAGCTCAAGTGTATATGGAGCTAGTACTAAATTGCCTTTTTCAGAAAATGATAGCACTGATCATCCTTTGTCAGTTTATGCGGCATCAAAAAAATCTAATGAAGCATTAGCGCACGTATATAGTTCTCTTTATCAATTACCAACTACTGGACTTCGATTTTTTACAGTTTATGGACCTTGGGGGAGACCCGATATGGCTTTATTTAAATTTACCAAATCTATCTTAGAAGAAGAAACTATAGATGTTTTTAATTATGGAAAACATACAAGAGATTTTACCTACATAGATGATATTGTGGGTGGAATTATAAGAACACTTGATAATACAGCCTCGGGGAACATCAATTGGAATAGTGATAAGCCAGAGCTTTCGAGTAGTAAGTCTCCATGGAAAATTTATAATATTGGTAACAGTAAGCCTGTAAAACTAATGGACTACATTGATGCTTTAGAAAATGTTTTGGGAAAAAAAGCAAAAATAAATTTTTTACCTTTGCAGCCAGGTGATGTACCAGACACTTGTGCAAGCATAGAAAATTTAAAAAAAAATTTAAATTATAATCCATCAACATCAGTTATTGATGGAGTATCTAACTTTGTTAAATGGTACAAAGATTATTTTGAAAATGATAAATAAAAATAGCGATCTTAAATTAGCTATTATTGGTTTAGGTTACGTGGGATTACCATTAGCCTTAGAATTTGCTAAAAAAAGATCAGTAATTGGTTTTGATATTAACAAAGAAAGAATTAAAGAATTAAGCTCTGGAATAGATAAAAATTTAGAGTTTACCAAAAAAGAACTTCAAGATTCAAGGCAATTAAATTTTACTGATAGTGAAGAAAATCTTAAATCTGAAAACTGCTATATAATTACCGTTCCAACGCCTGTAGATGAATTTAAAAAACCAAATTTGAAACCTTTATTTAAGGCCTCTGAAATGATTGGTAAATTTGTTAATAAAGGAGATTTAATTATATACGAATCTACTGTTTACCCAGGCTGTATTGAGGAAGAATGTGTGCCTATCTTAGAGAAATTTTCAGGCTTAGAATTTAATAAAGATTTTTTTTGTGGTTATAGTCCTGAGCGTATAAACCCTGGAGATAAAGATCACACCATATCAAATATTAAAAAAATTACCTCTGGCTCAACAAATGAAATTGCTGATTTGATAGATGATTTATATAATGAAATTATAACTGTTGGTACTCATAAAGCTCCCAGTATAAAAGTTGCAGAGGCTGCAAAAGTGATTGAAAATACTCAGCGAGACTTGAATATAGCTCTGATAAATGAATTTTCTATACTATTCAGTAAAATGAATATTGATACAAATGCAGTTTTAGATGCGGCGGGTAGTAAATGGAATTTTTTGCCATTTAAGCCTGGCCTGGTAGGAGGTCATTGTATTGGTGTTGACCCTTATTATCTTACTTATAAAGCAGAAAGTATTGGCTATCATCCAAAAATTATTTTAGCAGGCAGAGAACTTAATGATAATATGGGAGCACATGTAGTATCAGAGCTAGTTAAGGAAATGGAAAAAAGAAATATTCAAATTAATGGAGCTAAAATTTTAATTATGGGACTTACATTTAAGGAAAATTGTGCAGATATTCGTAACTCTGGCATTAAAAATGTAATTAAAAAATTACAAGAATTTAATTGTAATCTAGATTTCCATGATCCATGGGCAAATAGAGATGAAATTAAGGAGATTTATAATATTTATCCCCATACAAAACTAAGCCAAAATACTTACGATGGAATTGTAATAGCTGTCGCGCATGAAAAATTTAAAGAAATGGGTATAAAAGCTATATCAAATTTATGTAAAAAAAATCATGTTATTTACGATTTAAAAAACTTATTTTCTAAAAATCAAACTAATCTGAGATTATAAAATATATTTAATTTTAAAAAATAAAGTATAATTAAACATCTTAAGAATAAAGATAGAACTGCAATATAATAAAGGTGTGATAATAAACAAACTGCAGATTATGAAAAAAAATAAAAAAATCTTAATTCTTGTAAATTATTTAAGTTTTTTTGTATCACATCGTTTACCAATTGCCGAAGCATTGCTAGCTAAAGGATTTGAAGTGTTTATTGGATATGGTGAACTTCGTGGCGCTGACCCAAAATTATTAGAACAGAGAGGCTTTAAGGTTGATTTTATCCCAATGCAACCGGGTGGTTTTAATTTATTAAAGGATTTAAAAACAGTTTATTGTATATGGAGTTTTTTTAAGAGAGTAAAACCTGATATTGCTCATTTAGTAACAATTAAACCTTATCTTTATGGTGGAATTATTTCACGTTTATGTAGTGTACAAGGTTTAATTACTGCAGTTTCTGGACTTGGAACTTTATTTGTTAATAAAGATTTAAAGAGCAAGTTAATACGTTTATTACTTTATCCTATATATAAATTGGCATTTAACCATTTAAATCAAAAAGTTATTGTGCAAAATAAAGATGATTTAAAAGTATTAGTGAATTGGGGCGTTCTAAATCTGTCTAAAGTTAAATTATTAAAAGGCTCTGGTGTAAAGTTAGAAAATTTTACAAACCTTGATGAGCCTGGTGGAACACCTACGGTATGCTTTGCAGCTCGTTTATTACGAGACAAAGGTGTTTACGAGTATGTTTCTGCAGTGAGATTACTCAAAGAGCGAGGTATAAAAGCTCAATTTTTGTTAGCTGGAGATTTAGATATTAATAATCCCACAGGATTAAAACTTGATGATCTAAATAAGCTAAAAGGTGAGGGTTATGTTAAAATCATAGGATATCAAAAAGATATTCCAACACTATATGCAAAGTCACATATAATTTGTTTACCGTCATACCGTGAAGGTTTTCCAAAATCGCTTATTGAAGCTGCAGCAGCAAGTAGAGCGGTTGTAACCACAGATGTTCCTGGTTGTCGTGATGCAATTATTCCTAATAAAACAGGTTTACTTGTTCCGGTAAAAGACTCTCAAAAGTTAGCTGATGCATTACAGTGGTTTATTGAGAACCCTAAAAAGCGAATTGCCATGGGTAAAGCGGGTAGAAAGTTTGCTGAAAAAGAATTCCAAATTGAAAAAATTATTCTAAATCATCTTGATATTTATCAAGATCTTATAAGTAATAGCTTAAGATCAACCTAAAAATTATTATTATAATAAAACTATTATAGTGATAATTTTTTAACTATTATAAATGAAAAAGATATAAATACATATAAATGAGTTTAAAACTTTTATTTATTCAACTTAATGAAATCAACTTTGATCTTGTTGATAAATATTTATTAGCATCAAAAAAAAGTAAGTTTACCAACCTTAGAATCATTAAAAATACTTATCAATCTTTTGATACTTATGCTGAGGATAAATATGAAAATTTAGAACCATGGATTCAGTGGGCTTCAATTTATCTTGGCAAAGATTTTAATCAGCATAAGATATTTAGATTAGGAGATATGGTAAAATTTACTAGTGAGAAACAAATTTTTGAAATAATTGAAGATAGAGGTTTTAAAGTTGGTGCAATTTCACCTATGAATGCTGAAAATAGATTAAAAAATCCTTCATATTTCGTGCCAGATCCATGGACCAATACTCATTCAGATAATTCTGGCTATTCTAAAAGACTATCTATGATGTTAAAACAAACAGTAAATGATAATGCTTCAGGAAGCTTATCTTTTAATTCAATTCTAACTATTCTGGAAACTATATTTAGAACCTTAGATTACAAGAATACTCTATTTTTAATAAGAATAATTTTTTCATCTATAATCAAGCCATGGAAAAAATCTCTAGTTTTAGATTATCTAATACATATGACGCATATTTATTTTTTAAAAAAAAAATTACCAAATTTTTCATCAATCTTTTTTAATGCTGGTGCACATGTTCAGCATCATTACCTCTTCAACACAAAGCATATCAAAGACCTTCCAAAAAACCCAAAATGGTATGTAAATCCAGCATTTGATCCCATTGAAGATATGCTTGAAGTATATGACAAAATAATTGGTGATTATTTGAAATTATCTAACAATGAAAATCAATTGATGATTTCAACAGGTTTAAGGCAAACGCCATATAATAGAATAAAATTCTATTATCGTTTAAAAAATCATTTGTTTTTTTTAAATAAGATTGGAATAAAATTTTTAAAAGTTTTAACAAGAATGACAAGAGATTTTGAGATTATCTTTGATAACAATATAGATTTAGTTAATGCAAAAAACATATTAGAAAAAATAAAATGCAAAGAAAATAAATTAAATATTTTTAGTGAAATTGAAGAAAGAGATAAAAGTTTATTTGTTACCCTGACATATCCTCATGAAATTAAAAAAGATGACTATTTAATTGTCAATGAAAATATAAAATTGAACTTTTTAAATGAAGTAGTATTTGTTGCAATTAAAAATGGAATGCACGACTCTAAAGGTTATGTTTTCTGTTCATTAAATTCTAATTTTAAGACTCCTAAAGAACCAGTTCATGTTTCAAAACTTTACGATATAATTTTAAGCTATTTTTAGCTTGAATACTTGTTTCTTAAAATTAAAAAAATTATAAAAAAAACCATGAATAAAATTAAAGAAGCTAGTGGGCCGATCAATAAAAAACTAGCGTAACCAACTACAAATAAAATAATATTTCCTAAAAATATTAAAAGATTAGTTTGAAAAATAGACCTAGTATATTTAAATAATAGATGGTGTAAGTGATCTTGTCCAGCCTTAAAAAGTTTTTTTTTATTTTTTAATCTAATTAAATTAATTGATAAAAACTCATAAACAAAAATTGAAATTGAAAATGCAAGCAAAATCGGATGAACTACTTTTTCAATTGATAAGTATATTAAAGTAAATGCTATTATAAAGCCCAATAATAAACTTCCACTGTCTCCTAAAAATAATTTGGGGAGTTTAAATATAGATAAATTAAAACATAAAAAAAATAATATAGGTATTAAAATTATAATTAAAAATAGCTCGATATTATTATTGTGTATCAAAAAAAATAAGATAATTAGCGTAGAAATTACCGCAAAACTTAGCACGCCATCCAAACCATCAAAGTAATTAAAAGAATTAATTAAAAATAATATAGCAATGAATGTAAAGGGAATTGAAAAACTATTTAATTCTAATTTGAAATAATCATAATTACCAATATAGTTTAGGCTGAAATTCTCCTGGATAATTAAATAAATAATTGGAATAACTTGTAAGCTTAATTTGCTCCCCACATTTAGATCATATTTATCATCCACAAAACCAACAATTGCTATTAAAAAAGCTGTTGACAAAATTAAATTCAATCTTTCACTAGAAAAATCAAATAAAAAAATAGCAAAAATATAGACCAAACATAACCCGAGTCCTCCAGTATACGCTGTAGGCTTAAGGTGTATTTTTCTTTTGCTTGTTGGATCTACTAAGTTTAAATTATATGAAATCTTTGATATTAAAAATAATAATAAAAAACTTACTGAAGAATATATTAATATATTAATAATCATTGATACTTTTATTATAACTTAAATTTTAAAAATTTTAATGTATATTTTAAAATACTCAAACACAGCTTTAATTAATTTGATAATAGCTTCAATTATTCCTTTTTTAATATGGGGGCCTTTTTTTCCAGATTTAATTGTAAGTATTTCAGCTTTATTTTTTTTATATTATGTATTTAAAAATAAAGAATTTCATTTCTTTAACAATAAACCATTAATCATTTTTTTTAGTTTTTGTATCTATTGTATTTTACTAAGTGTATTTGCAGCAAAAGATATAATGCTTAGTTTTGAAAGCTCATTATTTTATTTTAGAATAGGAGTGTTTAGTTGTTTCATTTGGTATTTAATTGATCAAGATAAAAAAATTCTAACTTTCTTTTATTATGCATTAGTTTTATGTTTTTCAGCTTTAGCAATTGATGGTTATATTCAATATTTTACAGGTACTAATTTAGTAGGATTTAAAATATCAG
>Ga0209534_10003439_pt1 | contig 15085 bp, 17 predicted proteins | sample COG_07_FD_184751 | JGI IMG/M metagenome (GOLD analysis project Ga0209534, IMG submission 184751) | Pelagic Microbial community sample from North Sea - COGITO 998_met_07 (SPAdes) (version 2) | ecosystem: Environmental > Aquatic > Marine > Neritic zone/Coastal water | place: Helgoland, sampling...
CAGGTAAATTTAATGAAATTAATACTAATAGAAGTCAAAGTGCAAATGTAATTGGTCATGCACATAATTCTACTAAAGGTGTTGTAAAGAATGGTAGAGCAATCGAATCATCCAAAGTAGTATATGCAAGTGATGCAATATCAAGATCTATGTCAAATGTTAATAATAAACCGGTATTACAAAATAAAACATCTTTCAAAAATAATGAAAATGAAAGAACAACAAGTATACATAATATTCATGGTAATGCACATGCTGCAAATGAAGGTTCATATGCATTAGATACAAAAGATGTTCCATTAACAACATTAAGACAATTAATGATAGATGGTGATACAAATATTGGTATTTCAAATAATAATACAAATAATACATATGTCTTTTCAAAAGATTATGTTATGCCTACAACTAATCGTGTTACAACAGAACATAATATAAATGATGGTAATTTAGCACCTAGAAATCCAAAAAGTTATATTCTAGATAAGAATGATAAAACTAAGACAACACAAAGACAAACTACAGAACATTTTACAAGAGTTGGTACAATAAATCCAGACCAAAGAGAAGGTTATCAAATAAATGAAGATGATATAGCTAGAAATACTATTAGACAAACTACTGAACATATGTCTAGAGTTGGTGCAACTAATCCTGATTACAGAGAAGGACACTACTTTAATGAGAATGATGTTGCTAAAAGTACAATTAAACAAACAACTGGACACATAAATATATTAGGCGCGATGAATCCCGAGGTTAAAGAGGGGCATTATTTTAATAAAGACGATCTTGCAAGAAATACTATTAGACAAACAACCGAACATACAACAAATAATGGTAATGTTAATTCACAAGTTAAAAAGAATCAATATTATAGTAAATTAGATAAAGCCAAAGAAACAATTAGACAAACAACTGAACATAATAATATGGAAACATCGATTCAACCTGTTGTAGGTGGTCCAAATTATGTTAATTATAAAGATACCCCTGATATTAATACAAGAAATACTACAACACATTCTAGTTATGTAAGTAATACTAATAGAGCACAGGGTAACAATCCATATATGCATAATAAAGACAATAAAGCTAGACCTACTATTAAATCAAATACCATATATCAAGTTCCAGAACAAAATATGGCACTAACATCTGTTGGTAATGTATTGCACCATACAGATAAAGCAAAAACCACAATTAGACAATCTACATTACACTCAACACAAGCAGGAAGAGCTGGTAATGAAACAGGTACAGTAGGATATTCTAGAGATTTAACCGATAAAGCAAAAACAACTATAAAACAAACAACCCTATCTCAAACACAAGGAGGTAGAGTTGGTACTGATAGTGGTAATGTTGGTTATACGAGAGATTTAACTGATAAGGCTAAACCAACTATCAAAAGTTCAACATTGCACTCAACTCAAGGTGGTCGAGCTGGAAAAACGGAAGGGGGTGAATCATATGTAAGAGATGAAAAAGATATAGCAAAAGCCACAATTAAACAAACAACATTACATTCAACACAAGGTGGTAGAGTAGGAAAAACAAGCGGTAATAGTCAATATGTTAGAGATGAAAATGATAAAGCCCGAGTAACAATAAAACAAACTACATTATTAAAAGATCATACTGGTCCATTAAATGCTGAAGTAGAGAAAAATATGTCTCAACAAGCTGAACAAAATATGAAGATAGATGAACGAAAGGAAATATTAACATATAACAGACCTGCAGGACCTAAATCAGATTTAGGTGGTCGTCTAATTAATAAGAAAAATATGCATTTGAAACAAGAAAACTATATTAGTAGAGTAAATTATGGATATGACAAGTGTAATTCAAATTCTGGACAATTAAATCAATCATATACAAGAAATAAAGAAATATTAAATAATCCAAATTATAGAATTAATGATGATTTTATAAACACATTAAATAATAATCCTTTGGTAAATGATTTAAGACATCAGAAACATTTAAAGTAAATTTAAATTTATCTAACAAAATTATTAATTATATTTATAGAAATAAAATATAATTATTAATAATGTATACTGCAGATGGAAAATATAATAGTCCCACAAATATAATCGAAACATTTGAAGACACTCAATATAAAAACTTATATGGTGTCGGTAATGTTCCAATAGAAAAAATACTTGAAGTTAAACCAAATACTGATAAAGTAGAATCAGAAAAAATTGGGGCAAGTATTCACAAAGCTATTAGAAGACATATTAGACCATATCTAAAACCAGGTCTAAAATTAAGCGAATTAGCAAATTTAATTGAAAATAAATGTAAAGAATTAACAAAAAATGTTGGTACACTTAACGGGGTTGGATTTCCTTCAAGTTTATCCGTAAATAATTGTGCTGCACATTTTACGCCATCTAAATTATATGATGTAACTTTAGACAAAGCTTCTATAGTAAAAATTGACTTTGGTGTAGAAGTTAATGGGTGGATAACAGATTCTGCATTTACAGTTGCATTTAACGAAGATTATAAAGAACTATTAGATGCTGTAAAAGATGCTACAAATACAGGAATTAAAAATGCAGGAATGGGTGTTCATATAAAAGAATGGGGTAAAGATATAATGGAAGTTATGGAATCATACGAGGTAAATATAGATAATAAAACATACCCTGTACAAGTCATAAAGAATCTAGGTGGACATAATATATTAAAAAACAAAATACATGGCGGTATTTTTTTGCCTGGAACTTATATTGAATATTATCCAGAACATTTGAAATTTGAAGAAGGAATTTATGCAGTAGAAACATTTGGTTCAACAGCATCTGATAGTGTTATAGAGAAACACGAAGAAAATACTATTTATATGAACAAATCATTAACTTCTAATAAACTAGATGAAAATATGAAATTGTTTTATGATAATTTATTAAAAAAGTATAATACAATGCCATATTGTGATAGATATTTGGATAATCAATATAATTCAATATATAAATCAAAAATGAAAACATTAACCGATATAGGATATGTAAATAAATATCCACCATTATATTGTGCAAATAATGGCATGACTGCACAATACGAACATACTATTTATATAAATGAAGGGAAGAAAATAATATTCTCTTCATCTACTGATTATTAAATTAACCCATTAGTAAATCTAATTTATGACTATTTTCGTCTAATATATTTTTATATATACTAATTAATGTTTCCTCATCTTCTTTTTCATCCCTTTTAGATATTTCATCTGCATGCTCTAATAAGATTTCATTCAAGTATTTATAAGCTGCTAAAACCTGAAGTCTAGATTTTGCACCAGTTATAATGATATTACCCTTTTGAAAAATAAAAACACTTATTTCTTTTTCTTCTGGATTATCAACAGGTGGGCAATATTTAATAATAACACATGCTCTAATACACTTTTCGTAAGATGCAGATATTTTCTTTTTTAATAGCAACCGATAAAAACTACTTCTATCAATTTGAAGATTAACTTGATAATTTGAATTAATCATATCAATTTTAAAATGAGTAACCTTTATATCATCAGAGTTTTCTACAAACTTGATTTGTTGAATTTTATCATCAATTAATTTTCCTTTTTTCTCTTTTAACCGATAAATTAGTTTATTTATTACTCTATTAACTTCTTCTATTTTTTTGCATCCAGACATTTGGATAGAACCATTTTTAAATAATTTAACATTTATACATTTTTCATTGTTAATATCATCATAACTATCATTATTTATTCTAATAACTACTGTGATTTGATTATAAAATTTTTGAGTTTTTCCTTTCTTTACAATTACTTTGTTTCTTTTATTTTTAGTTTTTTGAACTAATAACGTTCTGATCTTTTGATCATTCATTTTTACAGTTAAGATATCATTCTTATCTAATTGTAAATAATTTTGAATATTTTCGATATCAATAATGCTCCCTAATTTAGCAGAACAACACATTGTTGATATAGATACACCTTTAGATAAATTATCTACCTCGTGTTTTTGATATTCAATCAAGTTTAAAAATTGGAATTCATTCCATGAAAATTTAGACATACTATTATGTTTAAAGAAACTATCTTTAACTCGTTTTGTTTTCAATTTTATTGGTAATTATAATATATTTTCTAATATATTATAATATATGGATATACAATTTTCACCAATAAATAATATTAACTTAGTACAAAGGAATATAAAAAATCCTAAAAATATTAAAATTAAATTAACAAGATATCTAAATTATAATATTAAAGAAGATACCACATTAAAAATTAAAAGAACTCTAAAAAAATTACACAAATAGTAAAATTTATGAATTAAATATTACTTCAGTCATAATATTTTTTTCTACATAATGTTTTCTACATAATGGAATATACTCGTCACTACCACCAATTAAAACTTGGTCTGTATTTGCTACAGTTCTATGAGTAAAAATTGCATCTTCTTGACAAACATTACATTTGGATGATAATTTAGTAATAGTATTTGCAATTGGTAATAAATCTAAAATCTCACCCATTGGTTTCCTTTTATAGTCGCCGTCAAGTCCCGTTACAATTACATTAATATTTAATTTTTCTAAACATAATATGCAAAAATTATAAAGATTATTAAAAAATTGTCCCTCATCAATCAAAATATATTGAATAGAATCACTTTCTTGTTTAACTTTAATTTCTTCAAATATATCTTTTAAATTAGATGTTATATTACATTGTTTCTTTTTTAGATTATGTGAAACAATATAATTATTATCAGTATCAGTATATCTATTATCAATCTCTGGTTTAATTGCAATATATTTAACATCTTTTTTATCAAATGCATCTATAATCTCTAGTAACTTTGTTGTTTTTCCTGAAAACATAGGACCTAATATTATATCTAATTTCGCACTATTATTCATATTATTAACTAATAATTAATCATATTATTTTAATTAATCAATATTTATTTATATAGTAAAGATTGACTCCTATAATTATAAATATTAAAAAGACAATAATCAAATAGTATTTACCAACCGACACAGAAGGACATGTCTTTTCTACAGGACATTCTTTTTGTGCAGGACATATAGTTTTAACACATTCTTCTTGAACCGGACATTTCTTTTCGATCGCACATTTATCAATTATATCAACTGTATTTATATATAAATCAATATTACAGTTTTCAAAAATACAAAATAGATTTGCTCCTCTTATTATATTTATTGTTGTTTTGCCAATAGAAGTACAGTTCTTCAAGTATATAATTATATTCTGGTTTGGTTGATCAATAGTAATACTTGATGCTTTTACATCATTAAATTTAACTAATTTATACTTATCATTTGTTTTTAATGTATCAGTAAATTGTTTCAGTAACGAACCTAATTTTTTATCCTTTGAATTATCATCAGACTTTCTTATAGTTATTGGTTCTATTGTTTTAATTTTTCCACAACCAAGATCTATTGAATTTAAATATATAATAGAACCATAAGACTTTATTTGCATATTGCCAAGATTTATATTTGAAGCCTTAATATCTGTTAATTCAAATATATTAATTCCAGTTTTTGACTGGTAGATAGCTTTAGATAGATTAATATTTGTAAGATTGGCGCTCCCTCCCGCAGTTATATTTTTAATATCAAACAGATTCACGTGAATATCTTTATCTGGTTTGATATATTTTTTTTCAACTTTGCCACTTCGTTTAGTTAACGTACCATTTTCTAAAAGTGATTTATATAAAATATCATATTTTTCATTCATATAAATAAATTTATATTTTATTTTTTTATATTATTATTATGGTTTAATCTTAAGGATTAATTTCGCTATTTAAATAATGAAGGTTTTGTCGTGGGATGTTGGAATTATTAATTTAGCATTCTGTTTGATTGAATACACAGATAACAAATGGAAAATATTAGATTGGGGTATAATTAATTTAACTGATCGTGAAAAATTTATATGTTTAAGTTGTGGAAAGAATGCATCATGTTATACTGATATTAGCAACAATGAATTATATTATTGTAAAAAACATCTTCCTAAAGATTTAACACCGCCCGAATTCGAAAATTATTTTAATGAAAATAAAAATAATAAATGTTGTTGGATAACTGAAAAAAATAGTTGTGATAAAAATAGCAAATATTGTTCTACTGATATTCAATTAAATAACGTATCTTATTGTAATTCACATGCTAAATCAATATTCAAAAAAATAACTGAACAATATACTATTAAACCAATCAAAAAGAAATCAGTTGGCGGTCTTTCATCTGATGATTTAAAACATGAGTTAGTTAGAAAATTAGAATTAAAAAAATCATTTTTAGAAGCAGATATTGTACTCATTGAAAATCAACCTAGTATGAAAAATCCAAAAATGAAATCAATATCTTCAACAATTTATGATTATTACTTGATAAGAGGTATATTTGATAAAGAAATTACAAAATCAAAAATTAATAAAGTTAAATTTATGTCTCCATCTAATAAACTTAAATTAGCAGATGATGGTGATACAAAAAAATTAGTAAAATTAAAAGGTGATAGTGCAAAAACCTATAAATTGACAAAATCATTAGGTATAAAATATTGTAAAGAAATGATTGAACCATTTGAAAATTGGAAAACAGTTTTTAATTCACATACAAAGAAGGATGATTTAGCAGATAGTTTTCTTCAAGGAATGTATTATTTTAATGAAGTTATGTAATGTAGGTTTCTTCAATGGATATATTATTTAAATGATATAATATAGTTTCCTTTATTTATCGGCGATTGTATCTAAATATAATTTAAATGGCAACCATATACGATATGCAGATGATTGTTCTCGAAGTCTATATAACTTTTCAATACATCTATCTACCATTGTAATTTCTTTACCTGAAGAATCTATAAATGTATCTTTTTTATATTTTGTTAAAACAAAATTATCATTTTTTTGGTTTATATTTTCTATGTGCATAAATGACATATGATAAGACTTGCTCCATGCAGATGTATCTGGATATTGATATAATATAATATATTCTTTTAATTTTTCTAAATTTTCCCATGTAATTTCATTTGGTGATAATGAAATAAAATTACATAATTCGTCTTTAATGTTAACATCTTTTGGTTCTTCTATATAAAGATGTTCATGTGTTAATATATTTGTAAGATGTATACTAACATTCATATTGTAGGATTCTGATGTGTTCATATACTTTAATAAATTCGCTGAGTAATGAGAGGTATTCATATAATTTTAAATATTACTATTATGTAATATAGTTATTCAATTTTTATTCTAAGAAAATCTTTAATAGTGTAAAATTACTTAAATAACAATTTTTATATAATAATAATGGCATATAAAGACGTAATTATCTTAAATGCGGATGATTCATTGAAATATTATAATAAAAAAGAGTATCGTGATGACATTAATAATTTAAATAGAAATACTGGAGTTATTTTTAGTAATTGTGATGAAATTAGTGATGTAAGTGTATTGTCTGAGGCATGTATGGTAAAATTAGAATGGTGTCCTAATATTAGTAATATCTCATCACTTTCTAATATATATGCTTTACATCTATCTGGTTGTGAATTAGGATTAGATATACATGCATTATGTAATATTGAATTTCTAAATTTACATTTTTGTAGAATTTTTGGAAAACCGATTTCGGATGTGAGTATGTTGAGTAATGTTCGCGTATTAAATTTATCACATTCAGACAATTTATCTGATGTTAGTAAATTAGGTAATGTTGAATCATTAACCTTAAGAGATTGTTCTAAAATTAGAGATGTTAGTATGTTAGGTAATGTTAAATTTTTAACATTAGATTGTAATAATCTTATAGATTTACATGGATTAAATAATATAGATCACTTAGAATTACATTGTCATAGTATTACTGATATAAGTATGTTAAATAATGTGAATAAGTTATTTTTGTATGATTCATTACATATTACAGATATTAGTATGTTAACTGGAGTCAAAAAGTTATTTTTATTTAATTGTAGTAAGATTATTGATGTCAGTATGTTACATAACTTAGATGTATTATATATTTCAAACTGTAAAAATATAGTTGATGTTAGTATGTTATCAAATAAATGTAAGATTTCATTAACTGGTTGTAATGCAAAGATTACAAATATTGGTTCATTAACTAATATTGAATATGTTTAGACTATCAAAATGTTTGATTATCTTAAAATAATATATTAAATTATTTTTAAGATAATTGATAGTTTACATGTGTAAATATATAAATAAATTAATTATATTATGAACTTTGAATAATATTAAATTGATAATCAATATCTTTAGACTGTTCAAAACCTTCTATAAATACATGTTTACAATCTATTTTATAACCTTGCTTTATTAATTCATGTATAATGTATTCTGATGTTATACGCGTTCCTGCAATAACAAAATATTTTGGTTCTTGTATACACATATCGTAACAATCACAATTAAATACTTGTTTTATAATAATTAATGTTTTATTAGTAATAAGATTATCTAATTTGTAAGGAGGAATACCTATTTGAAACATTGCATCTGGAAACATTTTTGTTATTAGTGCAAAATCTGGGTCAGGTTCATATCTATACTCGTATTCTATACGTTCATCAAGCTGATTCATTAATATATTACTTTTTAATAAACAACATTAATTATCAATTTTTATATATTAAAGAGTGAAACGAAAAATCATAGTTTTATTTTGCACATCAATTGAATGTAATTATATTACTACGTAAATTGGAATAAAAATTGGAAAGTGTAACGAAAAATCAAAGATTTCAAAAGCAAAGCTTTTTAGTAATAAAACTACGTTTTATGATTTTTCGTTTCACTCTTTAATATATAAAAATTGATAATTAATGTTGTTTATTAGAAAGTAATATATTAATGGAAGATTCAGTTAAATTTTATTGTAATGAAAATCCACAAAATGGAGAAATAGTACAAGTCGTTTTTACTTCTCGACAAGATGATTGTGCATCTGGGTATATGACAGAATATAACAGAAATGTTATTATGTCATTTTCACATGCAACTAAAAAAAAGAAAATTAAAAGTATTAATAAAGTTATCCCATTAGACAAGCAATTATCTGCAGTTGTTGAAGATTATGATGAAAAATCACAAACAGCAACTGTTAGTAGAGCTTATATACTTGATAATGAAGATGAAAAATCTATAAAATTTGTTAATAATTATAAAATATATAATGGAATTTATCAAATTTGTATAAAAAACAAAATAAATTTTAATGAACTATGGACGAATAAATTATATCCTTATATCAAAGAACTTGCGTCATATGTAGATGATGATATTGATGATAATATACTTGACCTATTTATTAATAATATTACTAAATTAGATACACTATTGGAAGATAGTAAACTATCAGAAGAAATTAAAAATAGATTAGATAAAGTTATTATTTCAAATACTGTTTATAAAAAACAAATTGGAATTATTTCGAATAATGGTATTATGTTTACCAAACAACTTCTTCAAGAATCTATAGATGATGAAACAATGAAAGAGTTTAAAGATCAAATTAGCATAAAATACTTTAATACACCTAATTATATAGTGGAAACAAAAGTATCTGATGATCTATTAAATAAATTTTCTGAATTAGTTATTCATAATTCTAGAAAGATGAATAACGTATTTGTTAAAGTTAATTAATTTATTACATAATTTTTATTATGCAAAGATTAATTTTTGGGTAGTTGTCTTATTCATTTTTAAGGGCTTTTCTTTTTTTTTTATTAAAACAGTTTTATCTAGACTGTATTGACTTGATTTAAGTGGATTTGTTCTTTTCAAAACTAATTCTTCGGAATCATCAAGAAATTTTTGATATATCGAATTTGATGAAACAGTTTTAATAATATTCTTAGTTTTTTCAAATGTATTACTTCTTGTTTCTAAAGGAGGGTGTAATAGAGTATAATCTTCGTTATTTATAATTGAGTTTTTACGGAATTCTTCTATAGTTAAATAACCACCATATTCTTTTAATAATTTCCAATCTGGTGATGCAATAATACTTTTTGGTTCATCGTATGTTTTATAATATAATAAATTTAATAAAGAACTTCTTTTCCAAACATTATCATTTGTATCTATATTATATGATAATGCACAATTATAAGAACAGAAATTACCTGTGCAATAAAATTTATCTTCAAAATATAGCTCAGGTAATTGTACAGCAGTTGTATTAAATGAATTTTTACACCACCAACATTTAGTATTTTTATCAAAACATGATTTTGTTACTTCTATTTTATTATTTTTATTTATTTTTTGTAATTTTATTTTTAATTTAAGAATTTCCTTTTCTATTTCATTAACTTCAGACTCAGTCTTATTTTCTACTGATTCAGCTTTAATGAATATAGAATCAGACTCAGACATGTTAATATTTGTGTAATCTTCCATAGTAGACGATTCTATTTCTTCTGTATCATTATTTACAATCTCATTCATATTTATACCCAAGTGAGCAATTAATGGTTCTTCTTCTGATTTAATTTCTATTTTTTCTGGAATAGCTTCCAATACTTTATTTTTAGGTTTTCTACCACGTTTTTTAGGTTTATTATCATTAATATCATTATCTGGCATATTAATATATTTAGTAAACGTTTCTTTAAATTTAATAAAAAAACATTTAAATATAACTTTTCGCAATAAAATGATATGTTATAAACATAAAATAAAAATCAATTTAACGAATCTATTTTGCCGAGAAATATATTGACCATACTAATACGCTTTTAAAATTAATTACCGCCAACTTTTTGAAAAATAAAAAAATATAGATTATTATATATGAATATAAATGATATTGTAATTGGGCTAAAAAACTTTAAGTTTGAAAATAGTTATAAAAAAAATAATAACCAAAAAATAATTATTGGTGGTGGTATATATACAAGTGAAACAAGTGTAGATTCTGAATATTTAAAACCATCTAAAAATAATGTAGCTGATAGTGATACCAGTTTTGATACAGTTGCTAATTTAAGTGTAGAATCAATATATTTAAAACCATCAAACAATAATAGAGCTGCAAATGACATTGGTTTTGATACAATAACTGATATTAACACCAATAATAGTGAAACAAGTATATTTTCAGTTCCTGATATAACCGTTAGTAACACTAGTATAAATGCAGAAGATAGTGAAACAAGTATATTTTCAGTTCCTGATATAACCGTTAGTAACACTAGTATAAATGCAGAAGATAGTGAAACAAGTGTAGATTCAACTTATTTGAAACAATACCAAACTAATTTAACTATTAGTGATACAAGTGTTGATACAAATAATACAGATGTTCAAACAGTTAATAACGCAAATTTTGCTGAAGATATTCTATACAATACTGAATCAGATATCATTGAAGATAAAGTATTAAAAACTAAATATAGTATTCAACCTGAAAGTGTTGAAAAACTTTTAAAATTAATTTAAATTAATTATGAATTTTATTCATAGTATTATTTTAAATTAATTAAATACTGACATTATATCCTTTTTCTTTGGACCTTTCCTCCTATCACTACTATTTACTGAACTATTTATAGGACTTTTTTTAGATATAATACGATCATTATTTGAACTTGTTTCATCTTGTGTTTCTGAAGAATTAGAATTATTTTCCGATTTATGTAGTCTATTTAATATATCCTGAACATTCATTGGTGCTTTTATACCTGATTCAGACGGAGTATTAATTGTTTGATTTGAATTAATTGGAGCAAAATTATTATTCTTAAAAGCAGGTGTATTGTTTACAGGTGCTCTTGGTTTATTTCTCTTTTCTTTTTCCCTATCTATCATTGCTTGTTTTTGTTTTTCTAAATTTATTTCTTGTTCTGTCATAAATTGAGAACTTTCTTTTTGAGGATTCATCATCTTTGCTATTAAATCAGGATTATTTTGTAATATTTTATCTACACCTGGCAAATTTTTAAAAGTTGATTTTGAAAAATGAAATGCAGATGCAGATGCAATTATTAACATAAATAATTTTAATTCTGGTGCCATTTTTTTACCACTACCTTTATATTTTTCATATATTTCTTCAATTACTTCATCATAACTATCTACTTCAACACTCATATGTTCTGACCATCCAGCTAATTGAAAATCAAATGGGTCATATTTATCATTTAAAAATTCTACTGCGGATGCTGTATTTAGTAATATATTTTTATATAACTTGACACCATTTCTTTTATTTGCAAAACTTTTTAATAATTCAAATTCGTATTCCATCTCTTCAATAGATGAATCAAAATTATAACTCTTTGATAGATCATATCCTTTTGTTTTTAATTCCGATAATTTACGTAATAATTCTATCTTTTTCATTCTAGCTTCTTGTGGTGTTAATTCTTTCTTTTCTACCATTGGAGGTGGAATAAAAGATGGTTGTTCTTTATTATAATTATTTTTTGAACTATTTTTAGGAGTGTTTCTTGGACTATTTTTTGAACTACCAGTAGGACTGTTCTTTGGACTAAAACTTATTTTATGAATATTTGCACGTGATGTACTTGAACTAGATTTTGTAGATGATTCAGAACTACTCTGTATATTAGAGTCATCGTCGTCATCATCAATAATTTCACTTAAGGATGTTGAAGTATCCGATCCCGCATCAGTTATATCATTTAATTTATTTTGATTCGCTAATAAATTTAAATAATAATCAGTATCACTACTTTCAGGTTTTTTTTGTGTCTCTTCCTTATTATTAATATGTATTTTTTCGCCCGTATTATCAAGAATATTCATATTTAAGTCTGCAGAAGTATCTGAATCGTTATTCATTATATATAATAATAATATTCTTTCTTTAACTTAACGCAATATTAAAAATTATTTATAAGTAAATTAAAATAATTTATTTATAAATAGTTTTTAAATTTATTTTTATCAAATATTATTATTAATTTCCCATCATACCACCAGTGGTAGGATCAACAGGATCAGTAGAATCATTAGGATCATTAGGATCAGTAGGAATAGTAGGAACAGTAGGAATAGTAGGATCAGTAGAATCAGTAGGATCAGTAGGATCAGTAGAATCAGTAGGATCAGTAGGATCAGTAGGATCAGTAGAATCAGTAGGATCAGTAGATGTGGTAGGATCTACAGGATCAGGAACAGTGATATTCTCCATACCTTCGAATAATTTTTGTTTAGATACCATATTCATAGTTACTGTAAATCCGACAGCAATCATAATAGAAAATTGAGGATCTTTATTGCCATTATAAACAATTAAACTAAGAATTAAAATTCTAAAAATTGGATTTTCAAAAAACTTAACAATTAATTTAGGTAATTTTGGGGCAACTAATCCAGAGTATAAAACTAGAAATAGAGTAATTAAGGTTGATGAATATCTGTTTTTAAAAACAGTAGACAATGCATTGTCAATAGTTTCCATATTATATAAATTAGTACAGAAAATATAATATTTCTTAAATTGTTTTTAAATATATTTAATTATTTAGATATTTAGATATATTTAATTATTTAGATATATTTAATTATTTAGATATATTTAATTACAATCGTCTTTACTTGCAACGACGTCTATACATTGATCAACAAGATTCTCATTTAATTGGGTGTACATACCGCAACAACAAAGCTTTTTCTTTTCTACATCATCTGCATTTTCTATTTGTGTAAGAGTAATAGGTTCTTTGGTACAATTCATCTCAGTAAATTTCTCGGAAAAATTCTTTTGATCAATAAAGGTTAAAGTGATAGTAAAAATAAGAGCCATCATAACAGCAAATTTAGGATCTTTATTACTAGAATAAACAACTAATGACAAAATTAATATTTTAAATATTTTATTTTCAAACATCTTTCTAATAAATCCAGGTAGATTTGGGGACGCCATACCACCATAAACAATTAAAAAAGTAGTTAATATAGTTGATACTATTTTGTTACTATGTAACGAAGAATAAAATTTATCAACAAATTCCATGTATATATATATAATAGAATAAAATATTTAATAAACATTTAATAAATATTTAAATATTTAAATATTTAAATATTTATTAAATGTTTATTATATAGTTTTTTTATCTCAGTGAAAAATAATACTAATGCAATTTTGCACACTTAATGAAGCTTGGGGAAATAAAGAATGTTTTACAGATAATAATGTTACAAATAGTACAAATGTTACAAATAGTACAAATATTACAAATAAAAAGAATGAAAATATAACTGAAACAGAAAGTGATATAATGCAAAAAGAACCATTAATTTCACATAATAAATATACTTATAAAAAACCACAAAAAAAGATATATTATAGCGCAACAGAAGAATCATTATTTGATAATTATACAGATACTATTAATGATAAACACGAAAGAGACAAACTTTTACAAAAAGTATTAAAAAGTAGAAGATGTAGAGATGTACTTCGTAAGAAATTTAGACCAGATCTTATAAACAAACTTATTTTAATATTAGATGATTATCGAGATGTTATTGTACTACTTTTACTTGGATTTTGTATTGTAATATTTTTGAATATGTTATATAATATTAATAAAAAAAACTAATAGATAATTTTACTAAATAAAACATAGATTTCGATTAATAACAATTGTATTATTTATGGCGGAAACCATTTTATTAATAATATATTTGGTTGATACCATTCGCATTTAAAATTATTATCTGTTAATTTGTTTTCTATATATGTTATACAATCTTTTAATTTATAAGTTGGTAATCCAAGTATAAATTCAGGTACTTCATGCCATATGTAATAAAGATTTGCTGCACTAGCTAATATAATCTTTTTTTCTATATTATTATAAACTTTATCAAACGTTTTCTTTTTAATCTCATCTCGTTTTAACTGTTCTTTGATTAAATCGTTTGCATTAACCATATTGTTATAACTTGTACAAGATTTTTTATTATCTAATTTTATTTAATGTTTAAAAAATATGAACATATAATAT
>Ga0209534_10003447_pt1 | contig 15063 bp, 12 predicted proteins | sample COG_07_FD_184751 | JGI IMG/M metagenome (GOLD analysis project Ga0209534, IMG submission 184751) | Pelagic Microbial community sample from North Sea - COGITO 998_met_07 (SPAdes) (version 2) | ecosystem: Environmental > Aquatic > Marine > Neritic zone/Coastal water | place: Helgoland, sampling...
ATGTTTAACCAACTTGTCAAATCCTAATAATGATTGATATAGTTCAAGATTTACTTCAGTTATAAGCGTAGAACCTTCTCTTTGAAATAGTTTGTGAGGTATAAGATTAATTACTACTATTAAATCAGTCTTTGAATCTTTAAAAATATGACCTTTCTTTTCAAGTTGTATTTTGTTATCAGTGTCTAATCCATTTCTTAATGGTAATTTAATTGATTTTGATTTTAATGTAAATGATTTACCATTGCATGGTTTACATTTTTTATCAGGACTAATTGATTCTCCCGTTCCATTACATTTATGACATTCTTGAACTACTTGTTGAATCATTGGACCCATTTGCATTACTTTGACTGTTTGTCCATTACCATTACAATCTGAACATTTACTTTTTTGTTTATCTGTACTACCTGTGCCATCACAATCTTGACAATAATTTTTTTGAGGATAATTAATATCAATTGTTTCTTCATTATATATCTGTTCCAATGTTACATTTATTTTGACCGCAATATCTTCTTGTTTTCGTTGTTGTTGTCTTTGTTGTCCGCCAAAATTAAATCCAAAAGGAGAATCACCACCAAATGGTGACCCTCCACCGCCAAAGAATTGTGAAAAAATATCACTAGGATCAAACCCAGGCCCACCTGATTGATTTTTAAGAAACTCCATACCGTGTTGATTATATTGTTCTCGTTTTTCTGGATCACTAAGAATTGAATATGCTTCTGAAATTTGTTGAAACTTCAAAGTAGCTTCTTCTTTATTATTAGGATTTTTATCAGGATGATGTTTTACAGATAGTTTTCTATATGCTTTTTTAATATCAGCTTCTGTTGCATCGTGAGATACACCTAAATTATCATATAATGTAGTGTCTTTAACCATTAATAATATTATAATGTAATTGTTTAAATACATATAAAATATTTATCAATTTTTATTTAGTGAATCGAATAAATTACTGTCAATGCAAAATAAAAGACATAGTTTATTTTATTAACAAAAGTTACATGATGTTTCGTAAAAATAACGTAGTCAATCTGGTAATAAGAAATTAAATGTTATTAATAATTTTCAATAGCTTACCACTAAGATTTTTGTGGAAGGCAAATGAATATATAGTCCAGCTATTTTTTAAAACCCTATAGTAATTTTATGTCTACTTTTTATGAAATAATATATACTTGCGTTTTACATCACATAATATTTTTTTTCTCACCTATAGTAATTATGGAGAACTGTAGCATATGTTGTTTCCATTATTCGAACACAGACAGTTCGGATGGTAGGAATGAAATAAAGTTATGTTGTAATCACAGCCTGTGCGAGTCTTGTTATTTGAGACTTGATAAAGAAAATTGCCCTTATTGTCGGACAGTATTTAAATATACAAATGAAGACAATAATAAAAGAAAACTATTAAATTTAGAATACTTTAAATGGCAACCCCCTTCGCAGATTAGTAATTATATTCCTCCCTTAACTATTAATAGTATACCACGAGTACCCCCACTTAATAATATAGATCAAATATCAAATCAACCATTTAGTAGAATAAAAAGAAATACATTTAGAAGAAGACGAAGAGACCTTTCTTTTGATGAAGTTCTTGAAAGAAGACTTGTAATAAAAAAAAGATGTAGTAAAAAATGGAACCATAAAGAAGGTAGATTAAATAAAGAAACAGACTTTACCGATGATATAATTAGCTTTTCTGCAGAAATAGATATTGAAGTAAATTAATTAAAAATAAATTAACCAATTATATAATTAAAATAATTATATAATTGATTTGTAATGTATATAGTTCATTTTTATAAATTAATTCAAACAATTATATAATTCATCTTTAATCGTATTATCTTTGCAGTATATTCGACACACATATTCTTGGTGATAATCATTTGTCAATAATGAAAAATCTTGAATTGTTGTATCATGAATTATTTCATTATTCTTAGGCTTGTAAAATCTTATATTAGATAATGGATTTTGATTTTTACCACTTGTATAACCAACTTTATAATATATAATTTCATAACTTTCTTTATTAAACGAGTTTAATATATCTTCCGAAAATATAAATTCTTCTAAGCTTATCTTCTCAAAAACTAAACTTGGTAATTTACGAGTCTCTATTTGATTTATTAAGTTAACTATTCTTTCATTCTTATTATTAAAAATATAACAATCTACTAATTCCATCATACTTTCAATATCTTTTAGCTTATCGGAAATCTTATCTATTTTTTCTAATTCGAATAATAACTGTGATATTAATATTTCTACAGCTTTTACTGTTTTATGACTGTATATTCGTCGATGTAATTGATATCTAATAAAAAATAGATGATATAGACTTTCTTTTGCTTGTATTGGATAACAAATTTCATTATCTATTACACGAGCTTGTATTATTAATCTCGAAAAGTCTACATCTAATTTTAATCCAACTGCTCTATTGTCTCTATTAATATAATCAAACTTATCTACATCAACATTATTAATTGGATTGGAAATAATCTGAAATATCCAGGATCCAATTTTAAATTCGCTCAACCAATTATCATATTTATTATTTTTAGGATAAATAAGATCTTGAATTACTAGTATTTCATCATCTGATATTTTTATATTATATTTTTTTACAATATGTTTTAGAATACTAATTGATCTTATTTCATGAGTTACCAAATCCCCTAATTCTTTAAAATTAGGTAACATTGGTAGAAATAAATCATCAAATAAATGCGAATACATCAAGTGTCCTAGATCATGACATAACCCTGCAATTGATACTATATTAACTATTTTGTTTGTAATATTTAATTCAGGTTGCTTATCTTTTAAATTATTTATAAATTTTTTAGCTAAATAATAAGTACCAATTGAATGTTCAAATCTACAATGATTTGCTGTAGGAAATACATAGTGTAAAACACCACCTTGATGTATTCTACGAAGTCTTTGAAATTCGGGTGTATCAATAATACTCATTGCTAAACTATCTACCTCAATATATGCATGAATATTATCATATATTAAAGTATCATTTTCATGTATAATATTTACTTCTTTTGACATTCTATATTATTAGTATATAAATAATAATAATATAAATCAATTTTATTCTTCATCATCGCTACTATCTGAATCAGTGTCAGAATCAACATAATTACTTAAGTTAATATTTGTTGGCAAGTCAAAATCTTTTGGTGGCGCGGGTGGTGCGGCTTGTGCTTGTTGTTGTCCTAATTTTTCTTGAACTTGTTGCATAGTTAGCGGAACATACTCAACATTATCTGCAATTAATTTATATAATTCATAAATAATATTATCTACTTTCGCATCCCCTGTTATTTTTATAAAACCAGACGAAAATAACTGAATTTGCTCTTTATATTTCTCTGGATTATTTAACATGTCAAGAGGTAATGGAATTTCCATTTTACTTAAATTTTGTCTTAACCAAGTATATCTTTCAACAATAGGTCTATCTACCTTCTTTTTCATATCTTTAATATCTCTAAAAGTTTTTCCAGTTCTAATAGCATGTAGTTCTTTTCTACGATTTTTTAACTTATCAGCTGCGGTTTCTTCCTTTACTTGTTTAAAAACTGGCATTGAAAATTCTGGTACTGTTGGTGTTGTTTTTATATCACCCCAAATATATTCTATTTTTTTAATACCTATATATATATCATCGCCTTCTTCTTTAAAATCAAAATCGAGTCCTTCATTTAAATATTCAACTGCTGAAACTAAACCAACATCTTCAGTATCTTTTAAAAATTTTCTAATGCGAACAATTGCATTTTTTGATTTAAATTTTTCTTTGTCTTCATGGGATATATGTATGTTTACCATTATAATACAATACAATTATTTTTTAAACATAATTTATATAATTTTACACCCATAATTAATAATCTTTAGTATAATTTAACATATAATCTGATAATTGTCGCATTCTGTTTTATGATTTTTATAACCGTACCAAGCAGTATATCCTTGTTGTTTCCAAACAGTATAAGCACAATCTGTATTAGTTTGACAATTAAATAAACTTGAACAACTTGTTCCACAACTATTATATTTTGATTTTGGGTCTCCAGAGCACCAATAATAACTATTAATCTGCATTAAACCATAATCAGTAGAACCATCTGTATTTTTGTTTGTTGCGTCACAATTATAAGAACTTTCATATTTACTTGTACAGACCATAGTTGGAACTGAATATTCAGGAAATCCTGATTTTCTTAAATAACTTGCAACTTGACATTCTGATTGATAGTTATTTCTAAGTCTATTATTTATATCCAAATATTCTACATTTGCTTGACAATCTGTTTGTTCTATTGTAGTATATTTAAAATTGTATTCGTCAAGAAATTTTACAACTTCATCGTCATATAATTCATTAAATTTATTTATATCACGTGTTAATACCCATAATGATATGCCAGATGGTGTAGTAATAATACTATACTGATATTGATTATCTACTATTTCACCCAATTTAACCACCCAATATGGAGAATCTACAGGAACGCCATTAAGATGAACAGACAATTGTCCAGGTTCAGTAATGTTTTTATAATAAGCGTAACCATTTATTTTTTCTATTTGTTTATTTTTATCTAATTGTGAATTTAGAACACTCACATCACCATTATCTAATAACCCATAATCAGCGGTTATACAAGTTCCATATCCTTGAAATATAGTATTCGTAGGAGCTCCGTAAACTTGAATCCAATGTCCTAAATAATTATCAATATTTAAATCATCAACTGTAGATGGTAAAATATTACTTGTTGCTATGTAAAGTAGAGATAAAACTAAAAAGTTTACAAACATTATATTATCTATTAATATAATATATTATTTTTAAGTTATTTTGATTAGGATATATCATATATATTTTTTTATATTAATAAAAATTAGCCAAAACTTAGTGATAAGCTATTGAAAATTAAATTAATAATTTATACGAATGAATAAGCTTGTTACATATATTATCTATCCTATTAAAAAAAATATATATCTACATTTAATGACCTTAAATAAGAATCTTATTAATATATTTGAAAAATTAATAAATAATAAAAAATATAGTTTTAAAATATTAAACTGTATTAATCGATTAGAGAAAAAAGGTTTACTTGATAATGTAACTGAATTATTTTTAATAAAGATAATAATTATAATTTTGTCATATTACCCAAATAAAATAAAATTTATATATACTTTCCTTAAAACATTGCATGTATCAAAAAATGAAGACACTGTTGATTTGCTTAAAAGAATTAGGAAAATGAATTTTGAATATTATGAAGAAAATATTTTAGACAATTATCACATGGACAAGTTAATATTTAAAACATTCGAATTGTTATATAATTGTAGTCAGTTTAATAATGAGTTACCAATTACTATTTTAAATGAAATAATATTAAATTGTAACAAGATAAAAACAGATGATAAACTACTAAAAATTAAAATTTATTTGATGTTTATTAACAAAACCAACAATATAATAAATAAATCTTATGTATTAGAAAATAATCCTAATAAAGTGTATTTAAAAGTAATGGAATTATGTGGTGTATCAACTAAAATAATTAATAATTTTTTAATAGATAAATAGCTAAATAGCTAAAATAATTTAAGCTATATTTTTTAGTCTAACACTACATTTTTTATCACAATACCAACAATTTATACCTAAATATTCGATTACAAAATGTAAAAGAAAACCTGTACTAAAAAATGCTAGATAAATACCACTTGGGTGCTTTTTATCTTTCTCATTTTTCTTTATAATTAATTCTAATAATATTTTACCCAATATTAATGTAATTATACCAATTATACTAGCTTCCGATAATACTTTATACATTAAAAGTAATAAGATATTAATTTATAAGATATCTATTAATCTATAATATTTTAAATTAAATTTTGAGATTTGTTACAAACAACGGTTTAAATATCTAAATTATTTACTACTTCGTCATCGCTATCTCCACCCTCTTCTGTTTTAAATACAACATTTTTCCAACCCATTCTACTAGCTTTTCCGAGTACATCATCAAGAAACCTATACAGCTGTTCACTTCTTGGTAGTTTATTTCCTTCATGATATTCTTTGAACCATGCTTTGAAATCAGTATATACTGACCTTTTACTAATAATCGCTTTTGGATCATCAACTTCTTCAATCTTTGTATTAAAGTAGTCTAAGAAATGATCATTGTCCATTTGATATGCATTTGTACTATATAAGACTTGGTCGGGTTCATGAAGGTATGATGCCTTCTTGTACATTGTATTGTAAATATATACCAAGTATGATAAAAACATTGGACCCCATTCAACAATTTTTTCTTTTAGTTTGGTGTCAATCTTAAATTGATTAGGTCCAGATGGGACATCAACAAACTTTGATTTAAATTCAACTACACGAAGACGTCTCCAAGTACCACCATCACGGGAAGGAATAATAGGTAAATCATTACATGTTAAAAAGAATTTGATCTGGGGTTTAATTTCCATTGGTTCTTGGAATAGACCTCTTGCCATGAATGCATCATTTCCTGTAAGTTCTTTCATTAATCCTACATTCATTGTTTCACTATTATCTGGTTCTTGTAAAACACCAATACGTTTTCCCTTAATTCTTGCTAATTCAGGTGAAGCAGCGCCTGAAGAACCACGACCTCTGGTCATAATAGTAACCGGACACGATATATAATAACTACCAAGAGCTAGATTAACAAGTTCAAAAGTTAAACTCTTACCATTAGAACCACCGCCAGATGGAATATATAGTTTTTCTTCTCTATTATGTCCTGTTAGACATGTTGATAGTGCTTGTAAGAAATATTCTCGAACTTGTTTATCTGGTAAAATTTCTTCAAAGAATGTAGTAATTGATTTAGCATATGGATTCATTGGATTCCAAGGGAAGTATTTATTATCAGTACTTAATGTAATATAATCATCTTGTCTTCCTTCTCTGAATTCACCCTTTGCAAAATCATATACACCATTATCACACCCAAGTAAATCATGATTTTCATCTAATTTCTCTTCAAAATCTTCATCATGGAATAAATATTTACCTTCTTCCATGATTTGCTTTTTAAAATTGAGATTAAGCAATTTATCTACAATACGTTGAAATGAAGAAGCTTTCTTTTGTAAATCTTCTCTTTCAATTCCTGTTGTATTAATTGCTTTCAAATTATACTCAGAACTTACTTTCATATAATCATTTACGAATTCTTCTGAAATTAATTTCATTAAAGTGTAACCACCATCGACTCGAGTCCATCTATGATTTTTAAACTCATACCATGTATTATGTTTAATAGATGCGCATATAAAACGATCAAAATATTTGGTATATAATGCTTTCGCAACTGAGTAGGTATCGCCTGATAATGATTTCTTTAATAATTCTTCAAATTCTGTCTTCATATATTCTGAGTATTTATGTGGATTATCTTCTTTTGCCCAAGATTGTAACGATCTTATGGTTAATCCTTGTTTCATATTCATCCATAATTTGTGACATTCTTTTTCGTTAAACTTGGTTGGACATTTTTTTGAAAAATCTATCCATACTTGTAGTAAACCTGAATCTGTATTATGTAACGCCCAACCAGTGCGTATCCAATCATTATAGTTCGCAGCCCTTTCATCAGATAATAAAGATACCAGATATTTTGCTTTACGAAATTCGTCTTCACGACTTTCAGGTATAATTGTTTCAAAACTATTACTAGTTGAGTTATCAATACCTTTATTATCACACTCAAAGTCAATATCCTCATTTGAATATAAACTATTTAGTGGAGTCGCATTTGTTTCTTTCCAATTTTTATTTTGTAATGAGAAAATGTCAACAAGATCATCTTCTTCGTTAATTAATTCACTAAATTCTAATTCTGAATCATCATGTGCAATTAATTGTGTTAATTTATAAGGTGGACATTTTGGTTTTGAATTACCATACATCAACCAAAAATTAGAACTGATTACAGATTTATCAAAAATTTCTTCTACATTTTTTGTAAATTTTGCAAACATTTCTATATCTTTTGCATGTGTTACAACTTCTTCTCTAATTAAATGTCTCACTTTGTAATGTGCTACAACATATGGAAAAAATATATGTATTCCATCTCTAACTGTTATTCCTTTATTAGTTACATTACTTTTTTCTAAAACACATGCTTGTAATTGCGAATCATGTATATCTAAATATTTTTTAATTGATTCGCGATATAATTCAATTGACTTCATAATAAAATCACTATCATATAAACGGTCTCCTTCTTTATAATCATCTTTTGGTATTTCTAAATCTATATCAACTTTTATGGGTCCATAATTTTTTGGTTTTTCTGCAATAGACATATTAATATTATATGAGTTACCCTCTTTTACTAATTTATTAAGTTTCTTTCTTGCGGTTTTATCAAATGAATATTTTCCTGGAAAAGCAGGATCTAATGTTACATGGGTAACAGAAGAACCAGTAGTGCTATCTAATCTATGTTTATCTAATAATTTTTCCAAGTTAGATCTGCACTTCTTAACCTTGTTAGGATTAATATTTTCCTTGATTTTATTTTGTATGGAGGACATTATATAATTATAGATTTGAAATTTTTAAATAAAAATTTCAAGTTTTTTTGCTTAAAGAAGGTGTATACGTTGTATACCATGCAAAATAGGCATATTTGAGCTATTTATACACCGCGTTTTACGATGGTGGCAAAAATATCATACAAGATAGGGGAAAAATATGGTTGGTAATATATGCATATACTTGTTCAAAATAATCAATTTTATTACATTAATGCTATTATCATCTATAATTAAAAAATAATTATGATTTAGTATACAACCATCTAATTATATATAAATTGATTTGATTTAGAGTTATATCAATTTATTTAATTAATGAGTAAAACAAAATTACGAATTGTTCAAGATTTTGTTGATTTTAATAATAATAAACCAAGTGGTATATATTTATATGTTAATGAAAATGATATTTTTAATAATTATGCTTTAATAGTAGGACCAAAAGATACGCCATATTTTGGTGGATTTTATTTTTTTAAAATAAAATTTCCATCAGATTATCCAAATAAACCACCTAGTGTAGAATTATTAACTTTACATAAAAATGTTCGGTTTAATCCAAATTTATATGAATGTGGAAAGGTATGTTTATCTATTTTAGGAACTTGGGCAGGTCCTGGTTGGAAAAAAGTAATGAATTTGCGATTAGTTCTTTTATCGATTAGTTCTTTATTAAATGAGTTTCCTATTATTAATGAACCTGGTCACGAAAATATAAAAGAAACTGATACAAAGTCAATTGATTATAATCATTATTTAACATATTATAATTATAGAGTTGGGATAATAGATATACTAAGTAATATAGAAAATACAAATAAATGTTATCATTTTTTTAAAGAAGATATAGAAAAAGAGTTTAAAAAAAATTATAAAGAATTATCTGATAATTTGAAATCATATCAGATAACAATTGGTGAAAAAGTTATAGGTAAAATAGTTTATTTTATTAAAAAAGATCATTTTCTTGATTTTATAAATCTAAATACTGAATTTCAAGAATTATGTAATAATAGTCAATATAATATATAACCAATAAAAATTCAAAGAATTTTGAATCATATATAATTAGTATAAAAAAAATGAATATAATTTTATTTAAAATTATATACTATAATACTATAATATGGTATTCTTTTGTCCAGACTGTCTTTATTCGTTAGGGATTAACAAAGCAACAAATCTTAATGACGATAATGATGATAGAAAAGAAATTACAAATATAAATGATATATTTAAATTGTTAACCGATGAAAATATAAATCTATCAGAATATAAAGTAACTTTTTCTAAAAATGATATTCTTAAAAATAAGAAATATCAAAAATTATCTATGGATAATAAAACAAAAATAAATCAATTGTTTATAAATAAATTAGCAGAAGCTGAATTATCTTGTGGTAATTGTGGATATAAAAATCAAATTAATGAAACTATTAAATTATATGAATTTAATGTTACTGATAAATTAAATAATATTAAAACATTAGAAGATAATAAACTACTAATTTTAGACCCAACGTTACCTAGAACACGAGATTATACATGTAAAAATATAAATTGTACTACTCATAAAAGTAAAGAACTAAAAGAAGCAGTTTTTATGAGAATTCCAAAAAGTTATAATCTAACTTATATATGTTCAACATGTAATTATAGTTGGAATACAGTATAACTCATATAGTTAATTTATTCGTATATATATGCATTTAAATGTATTTTAGATAATTCATTCAAATCCCATATTTCTATTTTGTTATTTGGCAATGGTCTTTTTATTTTAATTGGAATCATATCAAGCTTAAGTTCTTCTATTGCAATTTCATCATATGATAAATTATTAATATTTTTAACTAGTGCTTTAGCGCCCATAGTTAATTGTTTAGTTCTTTCTCCTAAAATTCTAACCATTTCGTATCTTGTTAATCTAGGATTTGTAATTCTTTCACTCTTTTCTAAATATATTGTTGGTAGATCTTGTTGAATTTCACTTGAATCATCCTCATTGAAAAATTCAAGGTCTTCTTTTATCATATTGTCAATACCACAATCTTTATTTTCTGTTTCTGAATCAATTTCAACTTCTTCAGATGACAGTACATCTTCATCATTATCAGTTTCTTCTTCTTCTTCTTCTTCGACGACGGCTGATTTCTCAGTCTCACTTTGTGTTTCTTCTGTAACTATTTTTTTTTTAGTATTTTTTTTAGAATCTTTTAAACTAGATATTTTTTTAGAATCTTTATCTTTTAAACTAGATGTTTTTTTAGGAGGCATTTATATATAGTTATACATTACTTTTTGATTTTTAATCAATTTTTATTAAATAAAATAATATTATGTAACATTTTTGGTAACAAGTTTTTGGTTATCAGGACGAATTTTTCTAAACAAACTCGTCATGATAAACCAAATTTTATTATAATTTGTATAAATAAAAAGATTAAGATTTGTTCACCATAATTATATTTATTATATAGTTACTATTAATAAATGCCTTACTCTAAATTATATAATATTAAATCTACAAAATTATCTTTACAAATAAATATTAATAGAATTCTAAACTTTAGATTCATTACACCAGATAACTTACAAGGAATTAAGTTTAAAAATACTTTTAATACTTATATTGAAACTCAAAATTTATATAATACTTATACAACTACTAATTGGTATAAATATGATAATGATATTGATTTTTCTATTTTAAATAATTATAAATATTTAGTTTTACAAATATATGCTTTTGATAAAGATGATCTTGTTGGAATTGAACAAAATAATACATTTACCATTACTAATGAAAATGATTGGTATCCTTGTAGTGATAATGACGATACATGTGGACTAAATCTATATAATCAAATTATTGATCAAAATAAACCCATTCAAGAAATAGACGAATCTCTTAAATATAGAATAAATGGTTCTGCTAAAATAATAAAAACTAAATATTTAAAATCAGGCGAAGAAGATAGTAATATTTTAATAAATGGATTTGAAGATAATGTCATAAATTACATATCAGAATTTAAATTAAATAAAATTAAAGTTACTACTAAAATTAATAAAAACCCTACATCTATTACTAATTATGTTGATCTTGATAAACTTGCACCTAAAGCAGAACTAACTTACGATGAAGACTATAATTCAGTTAATAATAAACTGGAGATGATAAAACTTCAATTAAAAAATTATTTTATTGAAAATAATTCCCAAATTGATAAATTAGATATTTTGGTAAATAATCAAGAATCTAATGTTGAAATAAATAAACTAAATATTGAATCAATAAATCATACATTGAAAGATTATAATATTACATTTGAACAATATAATACACAATTACAAAATATTAATACTAAGCTGGAAAAATTAGATTTATCTGGAAGTTACATAAATAACAATGTAACTGAAGTTAAAATAAATAATATTGAAAATATAGATACGACGTATAAAACAGATTTATCTGATATACATTTAAAATTAGTCGGTTTCCAAAAAATAATTGACGGTCTGACTAATCTACCAAATATAACTGAAATAAATTTAATGTTAGAAAATTTTCAAAAAACAATTGATGGTTTAACTAATCAACAGAGTATAAATAATCTTAAATTAGAAAATTTTCAAAAAACAATTGACAACCTTAATACTCCATCAGATATATTTGATATAAATTTAAAATTAGAAAAATTTCAAAATACAATTAATAATCTAACCGATAAACAATATATATATGCAAATGATACGCCTTATATGATTTCATATCATAATACTAATTGGACTATTAACTTTGTAACAGAAAATAATACATATAAAATAGAAAAATTTTATATAGTAAAAGATGAATTTAAATCTGTATCTATCCCATATTATTGTTGGTTAATAAAAGATTTAAATAATGGTTATTCAACTGCTAGATTATTTCCACTAATACCAATAAATAATATTTATTTTTAATATTATATAAAATACTTGTAACCAGTTAAAAATTCGATTACTTTGATTTCTTTTATACTAAACAATTCTTCAGAACTTTTAATTTCTTTATCATTTATTTTAGTAACAACTGATCCTTCCGGTAATGATATTGAAGTTTTATCAGGTGTTTGATTAACCAAATAAACTATCAAGTTATTCTTTAATGTTAAGAAATTATTCATAATATAGATCTTATCTTCTAATTCTAAATCTAACTTATTTATTCTTTTTAAATGCTCACTGGTTATTATTGAAAAAGTTAAATTACCTATGTTATGATAAAATGTATCTGAATAATTTTTGTAATAATTTTTAATACGATTTGTTGGATATGTTAATATAACTTCTTCTGACTTTGTACGTTTTTCATTTATAGAATAATACTTTATATTAATTTTTTGACCTACATAATACCATTTACATATTTCACTTATACCTACTTTTTCAGGATATTTATTAATTTTTATATCACCATACATATCAATTATATTATTATCCCACTCTAATAAAAAATCACCAATTCTTAAATTAGCATTATATAAAACAGAATCTATTGCTAATTTTATTATCCTTATTCCATAATAATCTCCATTAACCTTATCATATAATAAATTAAACTTTTCGAATTGTTTGTTATTTTCTATAAATTGAAAGCTCGCGCCTAATAATGGTTTTTTATATATATTTGTCGTAGGTTCTTTCAAAGTATTCATATAAATTAAAAATCGTTGAATTGGAATTGCATAACCTACATTATCTACTTGTTCTGAAGAAAGTTTAGCCGCATTTATACCAATTATTTTATTATTCCAAATTAATGGACCGCCAGAATTACCTGGATTTAATGTTGCATCCGTTTGAAATAACGAATCTTGATATCCAGATAGAATACCCTTCGTTTGTTTTAACACCTTTGAATTTAATGGATAACCAATTACATCAACATTATTATTATCATCATTTAAATTTTTATCTATTACGTAGATTGGTATCTTTGTATCAAAGTTAATAGAACTTGGTAAATTATCATTGTTAATAAATAAAACAGCTAAATCATCATCTGGATATATTGAATGAACTAATACGTGTATTTTTTTTTTATGGGTTATGTGATGACTTATTGATATTTTAATACTATCTTTGATTACATGATAACATGTTAAAATATAGTTTTTTTTAATAAAAAATCCTGTACCTGTTGAATTTTGAATATTTGAAATATTTTTAGGATTATTAAGATTACATTCAGATTTTTCAACATTAATTTTAACAATTAAATTTTTAATCATATTATTATAATAAAGATTATAATTTTTGTTACATATATAAAATATCATTCAAATTGATACTGAAGAACACCCTATTAACAGTTAGTTTTTCACAGAAGGCTAATATATACTTTGTAATTTAGAATAAAACATGCAGTGCGATTAACAGTAGCTTTTCGCCGAAGACGAATGTATATACTTTTTACGTAGCAAATGAACTCTAGCATCATTTAACTATGTTATTTCTACGAAATTTATCAGTTTTACTATATAAAAATTGATAGCATTCTTAACAATACTATGTAAAGTGAAGAACCCGCGATTAACAGTTAGATATCAAAGAGTTTCTACATTCACGTTAGGTGAAACGAATAAAAATTGAAATTCTAATTTATTACACACTCCTAAATAAAATACAACTTGATGTCATCTCTAACATACACAGTGAATAATATTGATTCTTGTAATAGTTCTTGCAATAGTTCTTACAATAGTTTTTGCAATAGTTCTTATACATATAATGTAAGTACCTATTTAAGTAATAATACTACAAATTACTCATATGTTAATTACATAAACCAAACAAACCCAACAATGATTACTACTCAGGGATCTACATATTATAGCTCTACTGGTGGCTCAAGATATTCGATCTATGGGAGATAATTAATTCAACCAAGGATGTTGCAATATATCATTTGCATTAATTCTTTCTACTTCATTTAATGATAACATTTTCTTTAATAGATCTATAACTTGAGTCCGTTCATCTATATCTTCTATTTTCTCAAGTAGTTCATCCCAATCATAAAATTCACGATATTCAATATCTTTTAAATCACCATTACTATCAAAGTACTTTTTTGAATATTTTGTTGTCTTTAAAAACTTCTTTGAAAACCCACCTGAAACTTTTGTCATTTCTAATAAATGATAGTAATCTCTTGATTTATTCTTATCTTTTATTGGGTCAAACAAAAATTCACCAACAATTAGCTCGTATAAAATACAACCGGCTGCCCATATATCTACTTTATTAGTTACACGACCTCCTAGAATAACCTCAGGTGCACGATAGTATCTAGTTCCAAAATCACCCTCGTACGAATCATCTTCGGTACATGCTGCACCAAAATCA
>Ga0209534_10003450_pt1 | contig 15048 bp, 15 predicted proteins | sample COG_07_FD_184751 | JGI IMG/M metagenome (GOLD analysis project Ga0209534, IMG submission 184751) | Pelagic Microbial community sample from North Sea - COGITO 998_met_07 (SPAdes) (version 2) | ecosystem: Environmental > Aquatic > Marine > Neritic zone/Coastal water | place: Helgoland, sampling...
TTCAAAATTCTAGAGCTGAAGGTTACGGATTACCAATTATGGAGGCCTTAAGTAATGGTATAAAAACTCTTATCAGATACTCGGAGGAAGTAGAAATATTCGACAATGAAAATGCAATATACTTTCACAACATAAATGAATTAGTCGATATCATAAAAAACGTAAAGTTTGATACAAATCTTGAATCAAGTAAAAATATCAGAACTTGGAATGATGTATCCAATGAGCTTATTTCTTTTGTAGAAAACTAGATGTTAGATTTAAAGGTTACCAGCGAAGCAAGGGTGGCAGCTCTCCAATTTGGAGTTTTCAAAAAAACTATTTTAGAGAAAATACTTAAGCAGAAAACTATAGATCTTAAGAAAGACCATGATGTTGTTTTCTCATGGGGGTATGCAGAAAGCATGCTTAAACACAAAAATATTATTTTTGTTGAAGATGGATTTATTAGGTCAGTTGGTCTGGGTGTAGAGATGAAGAAACCATTATCATGGGTTTTTGATAAAAAAGGTATTTATTACAATCCTCATCGTGGATCAGATTTAGAAGATATACTAATTCAAATTTCAACAAATGATCAAATGATTGAGAGAGTTACTAAGTTAAAACAAATTTTAGTAAGTAATAACATTACTAAATATAATTTAGAAAGTAGAAAAACTGAATTAAGATTTAGTAAAAAAAATATTTTAGTAATTGGCCAGGTTGATGAAGATTTATCCATAAATTATGGTGCTAATTATGTAAAAAATAATTTTGAATTTCTCAAAAAAGTACGCACTGACTTTCCGGATAAATACATAATTTATAAACCTCATCCTGATTATGAATCAGGCCTAAGATCAAGCAGTTCAGCTAATGAGGATATGCATTTATATGCAGATAAAATACTTAAGAAGGCTTCGATCATTGATGCGCTTAACCTCGTAGATGTAGTTGTAGTTAATACCTCACTTTCAGGGTTTGAGGCACTCATCAGAGATAAGGAGGTCGTTTGTTATGGAGAGCCTTTTTACTCAGGCTGGGGACTCACTAAGGATATGTATGTTGAATCTATTAAATCTAGAAGGAAAAGAAAACTTTCTCTCCAAGAACTTATTTATGGGTGTTTGATTATTTATCCAAATTACTTTCATCCAGAAACTTACGAATCTATTGAAATAGAAGAAGCCATACATCTGATGGGCACAGTAAAGCACAGAAATCCACTTTTAAAAACTTTAGTAAATCATACTTTAAAGTTGCTCATAAGATTAAAGAAAATAATTAAGGACTTATGGATATAGATTCATACAAGTCACTTTTAAATAAAAGATTGCTTTTCAATAGCGAGACCAATGTTTTGTTGTTACAAGGTCCTGTTGGAAATTTTTTTAATGAATTTGCAAAGCATATAATAATGCATGGTGGGAGCGTATTTAAGATACATTTTACTTTTGCAGAAAAATTTTTCTATGATCAAAAAGAGGAGTTTTTTTACAAAAATACAATAGAGGAGTGGCCAAAATATTTTACTAAATTCGTAAAAAAAAATAAGATTAATAGAGTTTATTTAATGAATGATTCAAGGCCATATCACAAACCCATTATTAAAATATGCGCTGATATTGATGTTGATTTATTTGTTTTTGAGGATGGGTATTTCAGGCCTGGTTACATTACACTTGAACCATTTGGTATAAATGGCAATTCTCATTTTCCTAAATTTGCATTTGATAATTTTAATGATAATCAAAACTTGCCTAGTCTAGAAATGAATCTCTACTCAAAAGATTATTCTCGAATATTATTTTCATTAATATCAAATTTTAATTTTATTACATCAAGAAATTATAAGCCCTACAGGCCAATTAACTCTTTTTATTGGGCGGTCAGATTGTTTCGTAAATATTTATCAAAAGCAATTAACATATTGAAAGATTCCATTGCAATTAAAAAAATTCTAAAAGCAGATGATGACATCAAAGTTTTTTTTGTACCATTGCAAGTTTTTGACGATACACAAATAAAATACCATTCAAAGTATAAGAATACATTTGAGTTCATATTTGAAATTCTTCAATCTTTTGGAGCTTTAAACATAAAAAATTTTAAAATTATAATTAAACAACATCCTGGAGATAGAGGTGCAATAAATTATAAAAATTTTATTACAGAAAAGGCAAAAATATATGGAATAACTAAGAATATTTGTTTTAATTCAACCACAGATGTAGATGAATTAATTAATTTATCAGATGGAATTATTTTGATAAATAGTACTGTTGGGATTAACTCGCTTATAAAAAATAAAAGAGTTCATTGTTCTGGAGTCAGTGTTTATAGGGATTTATGCCAAAACATAGAGCTTAATGAATTTATAAACAATACCTTTAATTCAAATTATTTTGATAATACTGATAATATTAAGTTTTTAACAAAGTTAAAAAATGTAACTCAGATAAAAGGGAGTTTTCATAAATAACATGATTGATTTCAAATCCGATAAATACAATAGACCCTTAAACAAGCTTAAAGATATATATATTGAATCTAAAAATGCTGGTCAAAAAAACATTGAAGCTTTATGTTTATCTACTTGCGGAAGAGATCAGCGGCCATCATCTAGATTAATAAATATAAAATACATCACTGAAAACTCATTAGTATTTTTTTCTAACTACGACAGTAAAAAAGCAAAAGATATTCAGCATAATAATAATATTTCTGGCATTTTTTTTTGGAATAATATTAATATACAAATAAGGCTTGAGGGGATTATAAATAAAATTGATTCAACTGAATCTGATGAGCACTTTTCACAAAGATCTTTAGAAAAAAATATACTTGCCATTTCTTCAGCCCAATCAAATATTATTAAAAGCTATGATGAGGTTTTAAAAAAATATAATAATATTAAAGATAATAAACACGCTTTAACTCAGAGACCTAGCTACTGGGGCGGGTATGAAATAAAACCAAACTACTTTGAGTTTTGGTATGGACACAAGAATAGATTAAATAAAAGAGTTTCTTATATATACGAGGATGATGAATGGAATAAATTCTATTTAGAGCCTTAAAAAGTATTAAAATGATACGTTTTGATATAAAATTCTTCACATTAAAAATAACAAATTAGGAATCTTATTTCCTAGACATTATATACCGGTAACAAATCATAGCTTCAACTAAAAAAAATACAGTTCCAATTAATAATAAAATTAAGGCTGAAGAAGTCATGCTTATTGGATCAAATGGTGAAAAGCAAGGCATGGTTGCTTTCTCTGTGGCTCTTGAGTCTGCTAGGGTATCATCTCTTGACTTAGTTCAGGTATCACCTTCTGATGCCAATCCTGTTGTTTGTAAGCTCCTTGATTATGGTAAGTATGTTTTTGATAAAAAGAAAAGTCTGTCCTCTTCAAAGGTAAAAGTTAAAAGAAATTCGACAAAAGAAATTAAATTTAGACCATCTACTGATATTGGTGATTATAATATTAAATTAAAAAAGGTGAAAAGCTTTATTCTTGACGGAGATAAGACTAAAATAAGCGTCCGTTTTAGAGGTAGGGAAATACTAAACAGTGATATGGGTCTTAATCTGCTAAATAGATTAAGAGATGAGCTTGAAGATATAGCTCAGGTAGACCAAGAACCTTCACTTGAAGGAAGACAATTGCTAATGGTTCTTTCTCCTTTAAAGAAGAAGTAAATATAAATTTATTATAAGTAGAATATTATGGGATATAAGTTAAAAACACATTCTGGAGCAGCTAAGCGTTTCAAGAAGACAGGGACTTCTGTTAAGAGCAAAAGTGCTAATAGAAATCATATCCTGACAAAACAGTCTACTAAGAGAAAAAGACATAATAGAGGTCTTAATAAGCTAACAGGTGTTGTGCTTAAAATGGCTTCAAAACTAATAAGAAGATAAACTATGCCAAGAACTACTAAATCTGTAACCGCTAGAGCGAAACATAAAAAAGTACTTAATGCTACTAAAGGGCATTATGGTGCTAGAAGCAGGCTATTTAGAACTGCCAAGCAGTCAAATATTAAATCTTTACAATATGCATTTAGGGACAGAAAAAATAAGAAAAGAGCTTTTAGAGCACTATGGATCGCTAGGATCAATGCTGGAGCTAGAGAGCTCGGCGTTTCATATTCTGTACTTATAAATTCATTGGCTAAAAAAGAAATTGTTTTAGATAGAAAAATTCTATCAGATATAGCCATTTCTGATAATGCAACTTTTGAGAAGATTGTAAAAACAGCCACTAGCTAGATATACTAGTTAAATGTCAGTAAAAAAGGACATTCCACCTCCTGTATTAATTAAAGACAGGGGAGCACTTCATCCTATAAATCATATGAAAGACTCCATAATGGAGCAATTATCTTCCTTTGGGTTTGAAATTGTCGATGGCCCAGAAATAGAAACAGAGGTATTCAATTTTGATATGCTAAATATCAAAAAATCTCATCCTGCAAGACAGATGCATGACACTTTTTATATTGAAAATAAATCAAACCTTCTAAGAACTCATACCTCACCCGTTCAAATACGAGGTATGCTTGAAAAAAAACCACCGTTAGCATTTATTTCCGGTGGAAAAGTTTTCAGGAAAGATGATGATGCAACTCATCTACCGATGTTCCATCAGGTTGAAGGCATCTATGTAGACGAGAATGTTAATTTTTCTCAACTAAAGGACCTAATTTACAAAATTATTTATTCATTATTTGGTGCGGAAATTGAGTTAAGGTTCAGACCTTCATACTTTCCTTTTACAGAACCTTCTGCTGAGGTAGATATTTTATCAAAAGAAGGAAAATGGCTTGAAATACTTGGGTGTGGATTAGTGAACCCAGTGGTTTTAGAAAATTGTAATATAGACTCCAATAAATACAGCGGTCTTGCATTTGGTCTTGGCATTGAAAGAATCGCAATGCTCAAGCATGGAGTAACAGACATAAGAGAGTTTTATAAGTCTAACTTAGACTTTTTGAGTCAATTCAAATGAAAATAGCATATAGTCATTTAGTTACCCATATCAAAGAAAATCCTAGTATTGAGGAGGTATCTAATAGTCTATTTCAACTGGGACATGAGCATGAAGTAGATGGCAATATTTTTGACATGGAGTTTACTCCTAATCGAGGAGATTGCCTTTCAATAAATGGTTTATTGAGAGACTTGGCTGTATTTTATTCGGTTGAACTTAGCCATGAAATATACACAGATAAAATTGATAAACTGTCATTAGACTTTGAAAATTTATCTGAGAGCATCTGTCCACAAATAGCATTTCTTAAATTAGAAATCGAACAAGTTCCAAAAGTATATAAAGATTCTTTAGATAAATATTTTTCAGATTTTCATTTGAATAAAAACAATTTTTTTACAGATGTATCTAATTATCTTTCATATGAAACTGGCCAGCCAACCCACTGTTATGATGCAGCTAAAATGTCTGGCAAGCTTTTATTTCATGAAATTGAAAAAAATGTAGAGTTTGAAACATTGCTTGATAAAAAAATTACTCTAACTGGTAAAAATGCAGTTTTTTCATTAAATCAAGATATTATTAATCTAGCAGGCATAGTTGGTGGAAAAGATACGTCATGCTCAACTGATACCAAGACAGTAATTATTGAATGTGCTTTCTTTCAACCAGAAGCAATTATAGGCAAGTCTGTTAAGTATGACATTCAGTCTGAAGCATCTCATAAATTTGAAAGAAGTGTTGACCCTGAATGCCATGACAAGGTACTAAGAAGATTTATTAAGCTTGTGAGTCAGCATACTAGTATAAAAGAAATGTCTATAATTTCTTACAAGTACAAAAATAACCCGGTTCATAAGTTACCAGTTAATATTCAAAAAATAAATAAAATCATTGGAACTAATATAACCGAAAAAAAATACCTAGAATATCTTTCTACATTAGGGTTCGAAATTGAGGAAGACCTTATTAAAGTTCCTTCATTTAGAAGTGATATAGCAACACAGAATGATTTAGCTGAAGAGGTAGCAAGAGTCGTAGGCTATGACAATATTCCAACATCAGAGATAAGCATTCCAAGAAACGAGAAAACAAACCATAAAGACTTTGAAAATAAAATAAGGTTCTTTCTTTTAGATCATGGTTTTTATGAGGTAATTAATACACCATTTGTTAGCTTACCAGCAAAAGAAGCAATAAAGGTTGATAATCCACTTGATTCAAACAGAGAGTATCTTAGAACAAATATTACCAATTCCTTAATAGATAACCTTTTATTTAACGAAAGAAGGCAAAAAGATTCGATCAAGCTTTTTGAGATATCAGATGTTTATTCATCAGGAAAGGATATTAAGAAAGTAAGAAATTTGTCTATCATTGCAAGTGGCAGACTTGGCGAAAATTACAAAGACTTTTCAAAAAAAATAAACAAGAAATACCTCATAAAGTTATTTCAAAAAATACTTCCAAATGAGGCACTAGATTTCAAAATAGTATCAAGAGAATTATTAGATACAAAAATAAAGAATGAAATAGTTGCTTTGGAGTTAGATATTAATAGCCTCTCTTCTGAAGTTCTTTCCTATAAAGAAGAATCTCAATTGCCTGAAAGTTATGCTCAATATAGTCCAATATCTGATTTACCATCCTCTTTTAAGGATATTTCGTATTCAATTAAAGATTACAGCAAAACTCAAGAACTTCAGGATTTATTGCTTAACTATAAAAGTGATATCGTTAAAAATGTTTATATTTTTGACTATTTTATAAATGAAAAAAAGGAAGAAATTAAAATAGGCTTCAGGTTTACCTTTCAATCAAAAAAAACAACCTTGAATTCAGCCGAAATAGAATTCGTTTATAATGATATAGTGAAAAAATCTTTAAGCATTAATGGAGTTTTAATCCCAGGACTGTAAATATATATATGAACTTTTGTAAGACTGATATAGTTAAAGGTATAAGCAAAAAATCCTCAGTATCTGCTGCAGATGCAAAAAGCATACTGGAATCGTTTTTATCTTTAATTAAAAATAACTCTAAATCAGGAAATGTTAAGGTTAGTGCCTTTGGCTCTTTTAGTTTCAAAAAAACACCTAAACGCCAAGGAAGAAATCCCAAAACAAGGGATTCATATATAATACCTGAACTTAATAAGTTAAACTTTAAACCTTCAAATAAGATAAAAGACAATTTAAATTAATGACAAAGATTTTTATATCACTGTTGCTTGTAAGTCTTGCAGCATTCTACTCTCAAGATTTATATGATTCATATATAGCTAAAGAAATTAAATTGAAAGGCTCATCGTTAACTTCATTGATATGTGCACTAATTGAAAATGTTATAGATAAAAACAATTTTGTCATGAGTATTTTAAATAAATAGCAAGGCATGAGGTTTTTTTTACTAATTTTTGCTATTTCTGTAAGTGCGAATTACTATCAAGAGTCTAACACTTCATATAATTCATTTGGTCAAGTTGGTTTAATTCAAACTCCCTCAGCAGATTCTAAACAAGAGGGTTCTATTTCATTCACTTTTAATAAAAATGATATATGGAAATTTGGTACTATTTCTGTATCACCTTTTAACTGGCTTGAAGCAAGCTATTTTTATTATAGGCCTTCGGATTTAGTTTGGGAGGGCAATAATGTTGCAGGACATTATTTAGATAAAGGGTTTAATGTAAAGTTTAAATACAAGCCAAAAAATACTAATAGGCCAAACTTAGCAATTGGGTTTGACGATTTTGCAGGAACTGGTTATTTTACAAGAGAGTATATTGTCGTAACTCAAAATTTGAGAGATGTGAAGATTACTACTGGTTTGGGATGGGGTAAATTTACAGGAGAAAATAGCTTTGAAAATCCACTTTCTTTTTTATCAGATAAATTCAATTTTAGACCTATTACTTCAAGTAATTATGATAAAGGTGGAACGCCTTCTTATGATAAATGGTTCCGAGGTAACGCAGCAATATTTGGTGGTTTAGAGTATTTTCTTCCTAAAGTAAATGGGTTAAGTATCAAATTAGAATATGATCCATTTGATTACTTAGATTTCTCAGGGCGAAACAGGCCAGACATTTCATTTGATAGAAGAAAGAAAGACTCAAATATTAATATTGGCCTTAGTTATCCATTTAATAAATTTTTAACTATCGATGCATCTTTTATTAAAGGTAATACTTTTAATTTAAGCTTTACTGTAGGCGCTACTTTCAATGAACAACTAAGAAATAAACCTAAATTTAACCCGTCGCTCAATATAAAAAAAAATAAAGAACATTCAAAAATAGCATTTTATGAAAGTATCTTGCTTAATTTAAATAATAATAATTTATTTTTACAAACCTCAACCCTTAAAGAAAGTCAATTGGATGTTTCTATTTCAACTTCCAATTATAGAAACTCCCTTAGGTCATCATATTATGCATCATCAATTGCTAAAAAAGTTGCTGATGAACATGAAATGGATATCAAGCACATTAATGTTAGTCAAATAAATGCTGGCATTGAATTAAATAATATTAGATATGTAGCTAGAAATATTGATGATGATGGTTTGCCTCTTGAGCTATTGATTAGAAATACTATGCTTGATTCAGGTGATACTCAAGGGCTTGAAGAAGATGAATTTAAACCAACTATTGATTTTCCTATTATTTTTTCATCCATTAGCCCTGCTTTAGTAACTCATATTGGTAATCCTGAAAAATTCTTTTTTGGAGGCATTAATTTACAGCATATCAGCGAGATTCAATTTAGTAGAAGTTTATTATTGAGTAGCGAGTTAAATGCAAGAGTTTATGGTGATTTTAAAAATACTATTTCTGGACCAGGTTCTGTCATGGAGCATGTTAGAACTGATTTAGTTGAGTACTTAAAAGAAGATGACATCGTTATATCGAGAATGCAATTAGATTATATTTGGTCTCCAAGAAAAGACACTTATGCAAAATTAAGTGGTGGAATTTATGAAACAATGTTTGCTGGATATGGTGTAGAAACTTTATATAAGCCATTTATGAAAAACTATAGTGTGGGATTTGAAATATTTTATGTAAAACAAAGATCATTTGATCAACGTTTTTCATTTAAAGACTACAGCACTGTTACTGGGCATATTAATTTTGGATATAGTTTACCGCTTGGTATTGAGTCTAATATAAGTTATGGACGATATTTAGCAAAAGATGATGGTTTTACTTTTGACTTAGGTAGAAGAACAAAATCAGGATTTAAAGCTGGAATATATTTCACAAGAACGAATGTATCTGCTGAAACTTTTGGTGAAGGAAGTTTTGATAAAGGATTCTATTTCCAGATACCAATAGATTTATTTTCCAGTGATTATAGTGGAAACTATTCAACTTTTAAATTATCTCCCTTAACAAGAGATGGAGGGGCTAAATTAATACATGATAAAGATTTAAGAGGTCTTATATATAACTCAACTTATCGTGAGTTAAGTCAACAATGGAGAGGGCTTCTTAACTAAACTAATTTACTTTTTTAAATAAAAAAATAGCGGGTGATCCCGCTATTTTTTTTTATATTTTTATTTTTATGTTCCAGTGCTAGTTGAAGTACTTGTTGAAGTACTTGTTGAAGTACTTGTAGTTGTAGTTGTTGAAGTACTTGGCGTAGTACTTGTAGTTGTACTTGTTGAAGTACTTGGCGTAGTACTTGTAGTTGTACTTGTTGAAGTACTTGGCGCAGTACTTGTAGTTGTACTTGTTGAAGTACTTGGCGCAGTACTTGGTGTAGTAGTAGTTGTACTTGTACTTGTTGAAGTTGTTGGCGCAGTTGTTGGCGCAGTTGTTGGCGCAGTTGTCGGCGCAGTTGTTGGCGCAGTTGTTGGTGCAGTTGTTGGCGCAGTTGTCGGTGCAGTTGTTGGCGCAGTACTTGGTGTAGTAGTAGTTGTACTTGTACTTGTACTTGTTGAAGTTGTTGGCGCAGTTGTTGGCGCAGTTGTCGGTGCAGTTGTTGGTGCAGTTGTTGGTGCAGTTGTCGGTGCAGTTGTTGGTGCAGTTGTTGGTGCAGTTGTTGGCGCAGTTGTCGGTGCAGTTGTTGGCGCAGTTGTTGGCGCAGTTGTTGGCGCAGTTGTCGGTGCAGTTGTCGGTGCAGTTGTAGGAACTGGAGCGCTGCTAGTTCCATCTAATAATGCTGCTGCTGCTGCAACAGCTGCTGCAATAGCACCTGGATCTAATGTTGTTTCTTCTTCAACTACAGTTTCTTCTGAAGCAGTATCTGTATCATCTCCTGAAGTTGCATCTTGTGCAGAAATATTTGTTGTAAACATACCAGCAAAAAAGCTGAATACCGTTCCCCATAAAACTCTAAATTTTGACTTAATAAATTTTGCCATCTTTAATTACTCCACATTATTATAATTATCGCAAACTTTTCTTGTACACAACACTAAGAAAATGATTATAAGTGAATTTTTAGAGATTGCATACAAAAAGAACACTCAAATTAGTGACAAATATGTGAATTAAGCCATTTTTGTGTTTTTTTTGTACATTTATTAGCTAAGTTAACTAATTGATGGTCGGGATGGCCGGATTTGAACCGACGACCACTACACCCCCAGTGTAGTGCGCTACCAGGCTGCGCTACATCCCGTGAACTTTATATATATTTATTATGTATAATTGATTTAACTAAATATTACCTAATCCAACAAAGTAATATATATTTAAACTTACAAAAATTCTAATAAAAAATATGAAATTTATATATCTAGCATCGCTTTTCTTAATCTTTAATACTATATTTGCTGAAGAATTAAATATTTCTACAACTTCAGGCATTTCAAAAGGTTTTTTGCTTAATGGAGTTGCTAATTGGGATGATATTCCATATGCACAGCCGCCAGTTGGAGACTTAAGATGGAAGGCTCCAAGAGAAATTCTTGAAAACAATAAGCTGCTCGCACAAAAAATTAACAATTTTTGCATACAAAAACCAAGCGGAATGGGTGGATCAGAGTTTGATGGTGATGAATTTTTCTCTGGTTCTGAGGATTGTTTATATCTAGATATAAAAGCACCAAAATCTAAATCTAACAATTTACTACCTGTAATGTTTTGGATTCACGGCGGTGGTAATACATCTGGGCTTAAGGATACTTATGATTTTTCTAAAATGGTCAGAAAATATAATGTAATAGTCGTAACCATTAATTATAGGTTAGGACCTTTTGGTTGGTTTACTCATCCTTCGATCCAGCCCTTGCAGGATGGCGATGATAAATCTTCAAATTTTGGGACATTAGATATTATTGCAGCCTTAGAGTGGGTTAAATCTAATATATCTTTATTTGGTGGCAATCCAGATAACGTTACGATATTTGGAGAGTCTGCTGGTGGACATAATGTCCTTAGTTTACTTGCCTCAAAAAAAGCCAAAGGTCTTTTCCATAAAGCAATTAGTCAATCTGGGTACACTACATCTATTTCAACGCAAAAAGCTTATAGACAAGATAAGCCTTCTCCAACCTCTGAACACACAAGCTGGAAAATTGTAAATAAGGTTTTAGTTAAAGCTAAGCTACCACCCCAAAAAGACCTTTCTAATATGGAAATTAGAAAAACACTGAAAGAATTAAATGCTCGAGATTTTTTTATAAATTATTCGGATAGGCCGTCATATCAAGAAATCCCTTTATTAACTGATGACGGAATTGTGATTCCAATGAATGGCTTGAAAGGGGCTCTATCTAGCAAAGATAATGTTAATATTGTTCCAACAATAGCTGGTTCAAATAAGGATGAGGTTAAGTTATGGCTGGCCTCAGCTGAGTATTTTGTTGGCCTTGAGTATTCTTTCTTTGGATCTTTGTTGGGGGTTCCGCGAGTTAAGTTAAAAGATGAAGCTGCATTTGAGCTTTTTAATAGTTACAGAAGTAGGGCCTGGAAAATAAGGGGAGTAGATAGCCCTTTAAGAAGTTTAGCTTCTGCAGGAAATAATGATCTCTATGCTTATAGATATGATTGGGATGACCATAGAAAATGGCCTGTAGCAAACTTTAAGAAACTAATCGGAGCTGCGCATGCTACCGAAATCCCTTTAATAACAGGAAACAATAAACTGGTTGGTGATTATGGATTTTTAATATATCCCAAAGGTCCATCAAAGTCGTTCTTATCAAAAAATATGATGAATTTCTGGGCAAACTTTGCAAAGACAGGTAAGCCTGGCATATCTTCAAATAAGCAAGAATGGATTAAATACAATGGACTTAATGAGATAGATTCAAATTTTATGATTCTTGATAATAGAAAGAATTTAAAAATGAGTAATGATCAGAATTCTTTTAAATCATTAGTTAATGATCTTTATTATGAAAAAAATATTACTGATTTAGAAAAGTGCGTAGTTCTTCTTCAAATGCTAACTTTTGTAGGTGATGATTTATATGATGATTATGTTAATTTTTACCCAGGTAAATGCGACAGAAAAGATGCAGAAAATTTTTTAAAAGCAAATGCTAGCTTTATAGATTATTAAAAATATCTCTAATTTTTTAATAATTTTTAGCTCTATCTTTTAGTTTTAGAACTTCAATATCTTTAATTCTAATTAAATCAGCTATTCTTCTTACAAGGCGCTCTTCATCAACATCTAATTTAGAGTCTGCGTAGGCGACATCCCACAGAAAACTAATTAAAGAGAGTTTTTCTTCCTTACTAAAGTCGTTATTTATATCAGCTATAAACTCATGGAAAGACACGCTATTCTTGCTGTAAGTTTTAATTATTGAAAGAATTTCTTCATCAGTCTTATTTACTCTTATTGCAATTTTCTTAGTTTCTTCTATTAGTAAACTAAGTTCTGAATCAGAAATATCACCATCGGATCGAGCAATTTCATAAGCAAGTACAGCGCCAATAAGCTCTATCTCAAATTCTGTTTTTTGTTGAGTATCCTGAGCTATATTGTTCTTTTTAAATATATTAAGCATTTTTAAGTAATTTAGTTCTCGTTAAAACATAATAACAGAGAGAAAAAATAACGAAAATCAAAAATGATAAATAATCTTTCTCAATAAAAAACTCCTGAATCATAAGACCAAATCCACATAAAAAACTCGAAGCAACAATGTAACTCACAAGAATTTGGTTCGAAGAAAGTCCTCTGTCTAAAAGTATATGATGTAAATGGTCTCTTCCAGGACTAAATGGCATAATCCCATTTATTACTCTAGATGTCATAACGCTAATGCAGTCCAAAACAGGAATAGCAGTAAACCAAAGTGCTGTAACTGGTCTTATAACAACTCCAACAGGAGAATATCCTTGGCTATAAAAGATGCACGCTATTGCAAGACAGAATCCTATTAAATTTGATCCAGTATCGCCAAGAAAAACTCTGCGTTTCTTCCCTGTATAGCCAAGGTTGTAGGCAAGGAATCCTAAAATAGCCCCAATAAAGATCAAGGATCCTGAATGATATGACCCGAAAAAAATTAAAAAACTAAGAGGTATAAGACCTAGCATTGCGCAAATACCATTTAAGCCATCAATTAAATTAAAGGCATTCATGAGACCAACTATACAGAAAATAGTGAAGGCAGTTGAATAGGCTCCAAGAAAAATAGGCCCATCACCCAATAAATTTCCTAGCTGAAGGAGTGATTCCCCACTTATAAATATAAATAAATATGCAATCACAGACTGAAAAAAGATTCTTAAGCCTGCTCCTAAGCCATGAATATCATCAAAAAGCATAATAATTATAATAAGGGCGCCACAGATAAGTGCAGCAATAGTGACAGAGTCAATAATGATATTTGATGGACTTATTAGATTTGGAGATATATTTTTGGGCTTATCAGGCATGTCAGATACATCAGCAGAAACTATTCCATTTTCATAGCTATATTTCTGCTTTTGTCCATTTGGTAACGTTACTAAAAATTCGCCATCACCATATGGTTCAACCTTTACAATAGTAGGTAATTTATTACCTGTCTCAATTTCAATAGATATAGACTCAGCCACATCATCCTTTTTTAATAATAAGTCATATTCAATATTAGCAACTTCATATTTTCGATTTAGATTTTTATCATAAATAACTGAATCTTTTAAGATGCCCTTATCAGCTATTTCTGTATCTAAACCTATATCAGTTAAGCCGGTGAGCAAAAGAGCAGAAACCAAAGTGGCAATATAAATAGAAATTCCACCTGTTAATGGGGTTGCTCTGTCATGAAACTTCCTACTTTTTCCAGGGATGTCTATTAGAATGTTATTAGCTTTAGAAATATTTCTAAAGAAACCATTAAATGTAATAGATGCAAATATACTTAAAAATAGAATTATAAGATTTGCAGTAGTGATCATTTCTATTCCTTATTTACAAGAAAGTCTATTATGAAGATTATAATTTAATAAACTGTGTTAAAAATAAAAACATTTATTTTTACCATTATCATTAATATTTCTATTTCCAAAGTTATATACTCATAATACATGAATACTTTAAATTTACGCAAAGAAATACAAACTGCCAAAAATGCTGCTACAGCTGCTGGTAAATTGCTTGAGTTAAATAAGAAAAATTTAAACCAATCAATATACTCTTCAGATACAGATATTAAACTAAAGGCTGATGTAGAAGCTGAAAATCTTATCAAATCAATACTCATCAGTAAGTCTACTTTTCCAATTCTGGCTGAAGAAAGTGGTAAGTCAGAAAATAAGTTAGAAGAAACATTTTGGGTTGTTGATCCTCTTGATGGAACAGCAAACTACACTAGAGATATACCTCTATGCTGTGTATCAATAGCATTAATGCATAAGATGGAGCCATTTATTGGTGTTGTTTATGATTTTAATAACAATAATCTTTATGAAGGTAGTTTTAATGGAGAAGCAAAATTAAATGAAAGTATTATCAAGGTATCTGATGTAAACAAACCCAAAGAAGGTATTTTGGTAACCGGTCTTCCAAATAATACCGATTATTCAGATTCAGCACTATTAAAAATGGTTAAAGATTTTCAGGAATGGAGAAAAGTAAGAATGATAGGCTCTGCTGCTATCGCA
>Ga0209534_10003457_pt1 | contig 15021 bp, 31 predicted proteins | sample COG_07_FD_184751 | JGI IMG/M metagenome (GOLD analysis project Ga0209534, IMG submission 184751) | Pelagic Microbial community sample from North Sea - COGITO 998_met_07 (SPAdes) (version 2) | ecosystem: Environmental > Aquatic > Marine > Neritic zone/Coastal water | place: Helgoland, sampling...
GATTAACTAAAACCGAAGCATTCAACGATTGCGTTGAGGATATAGCTCATGCTATTGAAACATATTTCGATATAGAAATAGAAGATGTTAGTAGGATTAATGATTTAGTTGAACAAGAAATCGTTGAAGGTTATAATCATCAAGCACAATATAATAGACTAGATAATATAAATGGAGGAAGTAAATAAATTTAGTTGACAAAGTAATTCTCTTTCATTATATTCAATCAAATTACTTTTATTTTAAATTATGGAAAAAACAAAACAAGAAAAATCAATAGTAAAAATCAATGCTCCTATTCATGTAAAGCAAGAATGGACAAGATCAGCAAAAGAACAAGGAATGAACAGGAGTGAATATTTACTAAGCATGATAGAAAACCAATCAAAACCAAGAAGATTCTTTAGTTTAGAGACAATCTTAAACAAAATCACAAAAATGTAAAAAAAGATTTGACATCTTACACAATCACACATATAGTAAGAGTATATTCAATCACAACAGAGGAAAAAAAAATGATAATCACACAAGAAAAAACAAAAATCACAAGTAGTCACAATTTTGATAGCGTCAACTGCACGATAGATGCAGAAGATATGCGTTATGTAGCTTCGCTACTAAGAAACAATTATTCCAACACTCGACTTGCAGTAGTGCGCGAAATTAGTGCCAATGGTATTGACGCGAATAAGGAAGCAAATTCTACGCGCCAAATCGAGATCAAAGTGCCAACCTCTATTAGTCCAACCTTTGCAGTTCGTGATTTCGGGGGTGGACTTAGTGAGGAAGATGTTTTTGGTCTTTACTCCAAGTATGGTAAAAGTACCAAGCGCGAATCTAATAACTATATCGGTGCGTTCGGTATTGGTAAGTTTGCTCCATTATCTTATGGTGAGAATTTTACTTGCGTTTCTTTTCATGGTGGAGAGAAAAAGTCTTACAATGTTTTTGTCAATGATGATGACGATACAAAGATTTCTTTATTGCATACTGAACCAAGCAACGAACCAACAGGTTTGTTGATCGAAGTTGCAGTTGTCGAGAATGATATCAAAGAATTTCGTGAAGTCGTTCAATCTTTCTTCAAGTTCTTTCCGCAAGAAGATATGCCCAAGTTTCTTGGCGTAGAAGAAGATTTTATTCCCGAAGTTAATAAATCTTTCGGTGCAGACGATGATTCATGGTTCTTTCTTGATGAAAAACATGGTTATAGTTATGGTCATTATCATGCCTCTATTCTTATGGGTAGAGTCAAGTACAAACTTGATGCTAATGCAATCAATTTTGACAACTTTATTGCTGATGAACAAATTCGTAAGATTGTCAAGGAATTAATTAATGATCGCAACTTTATGTTTCGCGTGCCACTTGGTTCAGTAAAATTACATCATAGTCGTGAGGCTTTAGAGTACAACAAATCAACGCAAAAATCATTGTGCAAAATTTTGTTTAAAGTTGCCAAGGACATAAAAGTAATTGCAGTCGAAAAACTTTCGAGTTCTCTTTGCTACTTTGATGCTAAACGCAATTATGCAATCGTTTTAAATAGTTTACCTTATGGTATTCGCTCTAGTTTCGGTCAAGCATTTGAATGGCAAGGTTATTCTATTGAGTCTCAATATTTTCAACGTCCACATGAATTGCAAGACGATGTAATGATTACTCAATCCGAAAAATTTGAAGATAAAGATGCTCGAAATGGTTTCAAAATTAAAAGTCAAAAGGTTGCTAGAATTCTTTGTCAAGACAAAACTGCATTCTTAATTCAAGATATAGATTCTTCTCATGGTAACAATCTTAGAGTTCGTACCATGATGAACAATGATCCCGAATTAGAGATTGTTTATATTGTTCACCCCAAAAATGGTTCGGGTTGGGCATGGTTCAATGATGAATGCCATCGTGACTTAATTAACGAAGATTTATTATTCAATAGTTCTGAAGTCGAGAAGGAAAAACCTAATCGAGTTGCTAGTGGCAAAGGTCAAAGTCGTGCGAATGTTCCTTTATTCAAAATGAACTTCGATAAAGCTTACCACACATATCGCAATGCAGATTTTTGGAATGATGTAAAATCACCAATGTCAAGCCTAGAATTTGATGGTCAATCTAATTACAAAGGTAAGAATGTTTATGTTGCTATCAAAAACTACAAAGTTGATAGTGATGAATTCAGTAATGATAGTATATTGAAGACTACAAAGGTAATTCGCAAGAGATTACAAGCAGATGAAAATGATCCAATGCTCGATGTCTATGGCATTCGCACAAAAGATGTATCTAAACTAGATACTGATTTATGGATTTCTTGGGAAGATATGTATGTTGATTGTGCTAAAGATTCAATTCTTGCAAACAAGAAAGATGCTAAGATAATTGCGCGCAGAAATGTACTCAATAATTCTAAGGTTAGCATAACTCACCATTGGACATCTTTTCTTGAATCTAAAACTCTCGATTTCAGTTCTCTTGATGACGATCATGTTATCAATCGTTTTCTTGTAGATTACAAGGCAGAAAACTTAGATAATGTCAATCGTTTTCTTGCTCAATGTGTGCATCTCTTAACCCATAAAGATTCTAATTGGATCGAAAAAACATTAAAGTTAAATGTAGATGTAGATGCTTACGAAAATAACTACAAAGAAATTCTTGTTAATTACCCTTTACTCAAGATGGTTGCTAATAGTGTTGGATGGAGTGTTAATCTGACCGAAGATCATCAATACGGCAATATCATGCAAAATGTTCTTGACTATATTTCCTTGTGTGATACAAATAGGGGAGAGGGGGAGTGATTGCTCCCTTTCCCCACACTTTTAAAAATCAAAAAAAAATAAAAATAATCGTTGACAAAACAGAAAAACCTACATATAGTATTATTATAACATTAAATTAAGGAGAAAAAAATTATGAAACAACCGCCATATATTACAAGCGAAAATTCACTCACCATCTTTTGGGACGGCAAACCCTACACATTGCGTAAGGAGAATGCCAACTTTGAACTAGCTAAGAAAGCATTGCTTGAAGCTAGGTATGATGATCTAGGTGATCTACTCGACATTAAAAAGTCAATCGAGAACTTTGTTCAAGGCGATATTGAGGTCAAGGACGAAGTTGTTTACTACAAGGGTCATCGTTTGCATGGCGTTGTTGTTGACAAACTTATTGATATGCTTCGTAGTGGAATGAAAGATTCCACGCCAATCACTAATTTTATTACTAGATTGCAAGCCAATCCAAGTGCTAATAGTGTTGCAGAATTGTATACATTCTTAGGTTATAAGTCACTTCCAACCACTCCCGAAGGTAAAGTTTTGGGTTACAAAGGTGTACAATCCGACTATTGGAGTACAACAGGCAATGCAGATACTATTGTTGTGCAAGGTCAAACTAACGAACGTCACCAAATTCTCAATGAGGTTGGTGCGACTATCGAAGTTGCACGTCGTTGTGTAGATGACAACAAAGATAATCATTGTTCTTTCGGTCTTCATGTTGGTAGTTTCGACTATGCTAGTGATTGGTCGGGCGAAGATGGCAAATTGCTTCTTGTAGAGTTTGATCCTGCTGATGCAGTTTCAGTTCCTACTGATTGCAACTTTCAAAAACTTCGCGTTTCTAAGTATAATGTGATCGCAGACATTACTGACCAAAAGAAAGAGTTAGATAAGCCTGTCTACGAGGCTAATAAGCCTATCTACAACGAAGTATCCGATGACTATGTCGATGAAGAAGACTATGACGAGGAAGAAGACTATGATTATGTAGATGAAGATGAGTCAGAAGATAATTGGGAAGAAGTTCCTGTTGAAGAAGGTGACGATGATGTTGATGATCTCGTTGATACATATAATGTATATATTACTAATCGTTTAAATTCGGGGCAAAATGTTACATTAAAACATCTTGCTGACATTAAAGTTTCGCGTGATAGAAATTTAACTTGTTCTGAAATTAAAGATATAGTTGACAATGATTCAGATTATGATGTATTAGTAGATGAAAATAAGCCATTATATTTGTTTGAAATTGGATAAAATTTAATTTAAAATGAGTGAAGATAATTTACTTTTCATTAAAATTAGTGAAGCAAATGAGCATGAAATGGATGCACTTTGGGCGATATTAAAGTACAGAGAATTTGGTATTTTAAGAAAAATTGAAGCAATGTGCGCGGTATTAAATGTAGATAAAAAAGAAGTAATTAGCAATCTACCACAAGACGAAAATGGTAGAATTTATGACTCGAAAAATAGGTTTTTATTGAGTCGAGCATTACTTAAAGCGTGTTCAAATTAATCTGTCGTTAATCATAATCGAGGGGTTCATCCAAGGTTTTTCCTCCTACCCTTGGGTGTTCCCCTCACCTCTTTTTACCCTTGCATTATACCATAATTTACAATATACTTCTTAATAATACATACAATACAATATATATAACATATCATAGAGAACAATATAAAGAAATATGAATGATTTAAATAGAAATTTATTAAAATTAATTGGAATTAAAATTAATGATTCCCTTATAGGAAATAAGGTTTTCGGTGTTATTTAAGATATGAGTGGGTCAAAGTGGTGGAAAATGGTGTTGAGTGGTGCGCGAGGCAAATATTGCGAAATAATTAGCAAAAATTTTAAATCAAATTATTTTATCAAAAATGATGGCGAAAATAAATCAAATCAAAATCAATTAAAATTAAACGACAAAACAAAAATAAATCAAAATAAAATTGAGCGAAATAAATTTGGCTTTCCTTATTTTAAATGAAATTAAATTTGAATCAAATAGAGTCGAAATAATTTTAACTAAATTTGAATGTATTTAACTTGAAATAACTCAATCTAAAATAAATTAAAATAAACTAAAATAATTTGAGTGTAAATAAACTAAAATAAAATTGCAAATAATTGCGAACGAAATAAAGATAAATAAGAATCGCGCGACTCATGGACGATAACGACACAAATAACTACCTTGAGTATTGGATGGAGAACGATCCATTTTTTAGCCAAACTCTTGGAAATAATAATAATATAGTTGAGGGCGTCGAACATTATAGTGATCGTGGAGTTCCGCGCACAGCAGTTAGTTTGAATGAAAATTTAGTTCTTTTATTTCCGCCTTATCAAACAGGAATAGATTATAGTCAAATAGATTATGCGCCGAAATAATTAATTTATATTAATCTTCTTGAATTTAAGTTAAATAAAATTAGTGCTTTTTCTTCTTTGGTTAGATATTCATATCTTTGCTTTGCTATTGAGCGCAGTCTAAATAATCGTTTTTCGGGTGTTCCGTTCACTTCATATCCAATCAGAGTTGGTTTCATCTGATTCACTAAGTATTCAATAATCTGTTCTCTCATATATATAAAAAGAAATACACCGCAAATAATTAAAATTAAATTTAAATACAATTAAATAAACTTATAAATAATTGAAATTTTATTTGACATTGGTGAAATAAGAGATATAGTGGTTGTTATGAGTATTGCAAAAGACATAAATAAGTTATTAGATCAAATGCTAACGATAAGGGGCGAAATAGAAAGAATGCGCGCCGACCTAGATGCGAACGCGAATCTAGTAAATAACCAAACAGGAGAGAAGATCAGCGCAAATAAGATCGAAGAACTCGCAAATAACGAAATAACCTCAATCAAAAATGAACTCAATAAGGTCACAAAAGATGGTGAGCGCGCGAGTGGTGTATTCACTTGCCCATACTATATTAACGATATGCTCCAAGATCAGTTAATTGCTAGGGAGTTGGAAGATACTGATAATGAATGACTTACAATTTAATTTGAATTAAAATTAATTTGATTTAAATTTATTTAATAAAAGGTATTGACATTACATCTTAACTGCATATAGTAGTAAGCATGACAGAAATTAAAAACATAGCAAAACAACTCAACATCAACAATGTAGGTCTATTCGATTCCAAAGAAGAGATGTATGATAAATTAACTTCAAAAGAAATTACTTTAATTAATTTGGTTAAAGCAGAAGAGTTTGTGGAAGATTTATATCGCTCGACAACTTCTGAAGCTAACGCTAAGTTGTTTCCGCCCGATCAAGCGTTCTTTAAATTGAAACAAATTCTAAGAGAATGCAGATTATTGCAAAAAGGGAGTTGACATTACTTCTTATTCTTTATATAGTAGGGTTTTATTAATCACCAACGAAAGGAAGACATGAAAGTTAGTTTTAATTCAGTAGGAAGCCTATACAAATCAGTAGGGCAAAGAACATATGAAGACATATGGCAAAATCTAAGGTATTCTTATTCAGACAGAATTGATTGCGAGGAAGCTATTGATGCTTACAAGGATGGGAATTATACCCGCGCAGAAAAATTACTACCAAAAGACGTATTTAAGGATTTACTTTGGGATGTGGAAACTTCCATAGGACACGCTAACTTGGCTAAGGCACTCATTAACCACCAACGAAAGGAGTCAAATGCAAAAATTACTTAAAGAAGAATTAATGTTAATTAAACAACTTACTCATAACTACCCCGATAACTCTCTTGCGGATATATTCTCTGCGGGAGAACAAGCATTAACGAAAATGACAGATTTGGAATTTTATAATTTAATGTATAATAGCTACGAAGAAGTTGATGCCACTCAAGATATACCATCTCGAGAAGAGATGATGGCGGATTTTACAGAATTAAAAGAAAAAAGTATTGACTTTACTTCTTAACCCAACTATAGTAGTCTTATATTAATCATCAATCACTAACAAAAATTATTATGAACATAGCAAAATGCGCACAAGCCACTTCTATTATGAACAATGTTAAGAGCGGACATTACATCCGTGGAGCAAAGTTCTCCAACTTCGGCTCAGTAGTAACCGATAGTATCTTCGCCCAACAACGCGAAGCAGATCGCAGGTTAAAAGAGATTAAAGCCGCGCGAGCATTAAAGTTAGCGAAAGGGGTAGTATAATTCGGCTTAATCTTCATATATTATTTGAAATTTAAATTGAAACTACTTTAATTCATATTTATTATATTTAAATGGATTTAATTTATGTATATCACGATGAATGCGAACCATGTAAAGAGGTTGGCGATTTAGTTGACTTATTAAATGAAGATGGCTTTAATATACGGAAAGTTGAATGGGAAGATGTTATGTATAGCAAATTCAATGTACCAACACCCGCATTTTATGTTGGCGAAAATCTAATTACATCAAGTACTTTATTAAGTAGCTTGTTTATATATAATCATTACCCCGAAATATTTAAAGAAGAATCAAAATTAAATCTAATTAAATTCATTTTAAATAACCCTAAGCACAATTTAAATCCCTAACTAATATGATCAAATACATTTATACTCAAAACTGCGGACCTTGCAGATTAATCTCACCAATTATTGATAGTTTTATTTCTGTAGGTTATGATATAAACAAGGTATCTCTTGCTGAATATCAAGCAGATAATGGTCGAGCTATTCCTACTCCTACTATCTTAATAGAAGAAGATGGAAAGACAATCAATAATTATTCATCTAATTTAATTGTTGGCGCAGAAGCTTTATTGAATCATGATCCTAGCCTAGTCAATTTTAATAGCACTGCTGACTTCATTAAGTCTATACTAGACAAACATACAAAAAAGTCTAAAAAATAGTTGACAAATAACCAAATATATAGTATTATATATACATAATCAAAATTGAGAACCAAACTCAATCAAATAAAATAAAATTGATCTTTTACATTTTAAATTTGAATTAATTTTAGTTCAAATAAACTTTGGAAGGGCTTATAATCCTTCCTGTGGGTGACTGAAATAACCTGTTGTGAGCGGGTTAAGGTATACGATTCTCTGTGGTAGAGTACCGATGGGCAAATGTCTGAGGTAAGATTTCCAATCTAATTGTAGTGCGAGTAGGAAACTTATGAACTAATGTTCACACCGAAAGTTGGGAGTATGTAGTAATCTCCCCCCACATCTATTTCTTGTCATGGCGTACATTTCTCTCGCCAACCCAACCCTCGACTTGTTCCCTTCAGGTCGGGGGTTTTTTGTTTATTTTTTTATTTGACAAAACACAGATGGTTCACTAATGTATTCTTATGATTACAAAAACATTATTAAAAATTCTCTCTAAACAACAATTCGGTTTTATAACCAAAGATGATTTGGATGTTATTAAAGTAGAAATGCCCAACCTCCTCATTCTTATTCGATGTGGAGGCGAAAGGTATGTTGAGCGCGCTTGTCATGCCCAAAAGCGAATGGAGCTTGTCGAAGCCGGTGGCGATTATGTGCGCGATGTTTCATTCCCATCCCGTACTATTGATTTTTTATTTGAATGGGGATTAACCGATCACGAAGTCAAATTAGCTATTCAAGACATGAGGACTTCCTAGTATTGGTGCTACTACCCTGTCCCCTCAAGTGAGGGGCCGGTTTTTTATTTTAATTAAATTCAATCACACATTATGTCCATCGTATTATTATCCATTATTTCTTTTCTTTTAGTATTCGTAAATGCCCTCACTGAAGAACCTTCTTAATTCTCCATCTACCCAAACACCAATCAATTATACAACAAATACAGTAGAGCAATATACAATGATATATAAACCAATCAAATATGAATCAAATACCATACAAATACAACATCAAACAAACAAAACAAAATTAAGATAAATTAAAATTGAGTTAAATTAAAATTAAATTGAGTTAAAAAAATTCGTAAATGCTTGACATTCAACGAGTTATGGCGCTCTGGCGCCATAAGCTATTGATATTCAACAACTTACAGCACAAAAATTAATTCACTTTTTTCTTGCGGTATTTTAAAAACTAGCTTACTATGTATATATGAAGGCGAGAGAAGTAAAAGTAAGAAAACCAATTCTTTTCACTAAGGCAAGGGCTTTCAAGATTAAAAACAAAATCTTAGACCGCAAACTGAAACACAAGAAAAATTATGTACTATATTCCTAACTCATACAACGAAGACGATACTGAAATTGATTTCAGTAACTTGGATTCCATACAAGCAATGGATACAGCGACTGAATTATTAGAGACTAATATCATTGACAAGGCAGATTTAGATGCTAGGGATTTACTAGGCTACTCATTATTAAAAGAAGTATTTGAAAGTATCGCAGGGAAAGCTCATGCCTATGATCAACTAAAAAAAACTTACAACAATTAAATTTAACTATTGACAAAAACAATCACATCTATATTATCAACATTATGAATAACGAAGAAAACAACAACATCGCTCCTCGCAAATCTGTTAACCTTAACATCTGCGGAGGTAACCATTCACTTGTAGAACTTGAACAAGTTGTTAATGTACCAACTCCACCTGTTGAGTATCGCAAAAAAGAAAATGCTCAAGGAGTTCGCAACATCTCTTATCAACCTGTCGCTCATCATGATGTAGTCAAACGCACTAGAGATTCTCTAGCGAAAAGCGGTTTTACCATTCAAGACGAAATCCATTCGCTTGCCCGTGATAACAAGCATTACTTTGGTTTATTTTCTGTAGATCATCCTAATCGTGAAGCTAGTGATCGTGGTTGTGTGGTTGGCGTTCGCAATTCTCATGACAAAACTTTTCCTGCGGGATTGTGTGCAGGTGATGCACCATTTGTTTGCGATAATCTCATCTTCACTAATACAATTAAGTTGGCACGTCGCCATACCTGCAACATTCTTAACGATCTTGATTTTATGATCAATCGTGCGCTCGGTAAGTTGTTTGGTTTTTGGCATGGTCAAGATTCTCGCATTGAGGCTTATAAAAATCGTAGCATTGGAAATGTGTATGCAAACGACTTAATCGTCAAGGCTGCGCAAGCAGGTGCGCTTCCTAAGTCAAAAATCATTGATGTCGTTAACCAATGGGAATCTTCCGATCATCCCGAATTTTGGGATCGCAATGTTAATTCTCTCTATAACGCCTTCACTGAAGTTTACAAGGGTAATCTTGTTCAACTCCCTAACCGCTCGGATGCCTTACATTCTATCCTTGATGGTTATGTTGATTTTGATATCAAAAGTCATGTAGATAATACTCTTGACATGGAAGTTATTGAAGGTGAATTAGTCGAAGTTTAGGTTTGTTGTTTGTTATTGTTGCGCCCCCTCCTTCGGGAGGGGGTTTTTTGTATCCACAAAAGTTCTGTAAGTTGTTGTTACTTAATGATTTATGGCGCCCAGGCGCCATAAGTGCTTGGTAGTCAAGGAGTTACAACTATTTTCACTTAATTGCATTTTTTTCTTGCGGTTATTAAAAAACTACCTTATTGTAGTTATATGATTAAGAGAAACCAACACGACCCACGATACATAATCAAGTCTAACCGACCTGTTTATGTATATAAGAATCTCCACAAGGACTGCTGGTCAGTTAAGCAACACGGATTAGTTAAGGCTCACATCCCAAAGGATCATTCCATTGGTTTATGGGATTGCTACTTCCATGTTGATATCAAGGGTAGAGAAAAGGTTCTTCGTGAGAAGCGTAAGAATGTTCATGCGTTTGTCAAGGGCTTTCTCCAAGATGCAGAGAATGTAGACACCGACAGACCCGCAACCGAAGTAACATATAATCCATACAAGTATGAAACTTTTGTTGACAAGAAGGATGAAAGTTTTGTATACTATGCAGATGAAGTTTTATTACAACACAACCAAGTAACCGCCTATATATCATGAGTAGACAAACACAAAACTTAAAACAATCAGAGATAGTTGATTATTTAATGGGAATCATAGAACATGGAACTAGATGGGATTTATTAGAATTATATAATTCCCACACAAACCATGAAGAAGAAGATCAAACAGATATTCATGCTGACGAAGTAGATTGGAACAATTAAAATGAAATTAGAAGAATCAAAACAAATAGAGAAAAGAGCAATATGCTATGCCCAAAAGTGGTATTCAGCAAACGACTTAGAGACTGAGAACAAGCACGGGAATGATCTTTATCTTCGAGTCAATGACAATGTATTTACTGAAGTCTCACACTGTGACATCAGACAAAAAGCCATGCTATGGTTAGAATCAGAATTAGAAGGAGTAAACAATTATTAAATGAAAGAAGAATTAAAAGCAATTAAACATTCCATTGACGGACTCAGCGATGAGATGCTAGAACATCGCAGACACGCCAACATGGAGGATCTTGTCAAGGTAATGAAAAGTATTGATGAAAGTTTATGCTCCATTCGTTTTGGCATCAAAGATTTAGTTGAAGCAAAAAAGTTTCAAAATGAGTTGACAACCGCACTACGATAGTTTAGTTTGTTATTATGCAAGATACGATAGATATGACACCAAAATGGTCAGCACTCATTCTTCCAATGATTGAAGTGCTGAAGAACCCAAATGCAGAACCACAAGCTAAAAAGTTTGTTCAAGCGGAGATTCTTCGTTTAGCAAAGATAGCAGATAATCTCAATGAAAGGTCAAAACAATGAATCAAGATAAAATCATACAAACCATTCGCCACCTCGTTGACGGCAACCTTAGATATGCAGATGCCATGGATAAGGCTAATGTCGAACGCGGGCAAGAGCTTGGCGTAGATGGGTTCACAGTACAATCAGCAGAAGAAGTTCTTGCGGACATTATTGTTGATTTACAATCACTAGAATACGAACTATGCCTTAATGGTTCAATGGAAGGAGCATCGCTATAAACAATTACATAGAAGCAACCTGCATAGGCAGACCACTAGATTTACCAACATGGGATGAAGTTTCCGAACTTTGGGAGTTATTCTTTGAGGAGTCGCCCACAGATTATCACCCATACAACACAAGAGATATTATTTCTGTAAGTTTCGAATCAGCGCAAGAAGTGACTGATGCTTACAACTACTACAACACACACGAAATCGGAGAAGTTCAAAATGAAGAAACTACTACAATCAATTCTTAATCTATTTATTCCTCGCTACCAAGTCGTTTATACGGCTAAAGACGGCAATACAGAAATGTATACAATTCAAAAACCTAGACATCTTCATGAGTTTGGCAACTCAAAAGAAGGAAAGGCAGTAGTAGGCTTTCGCTCTTATTGCTACAATCGAGGCGGAGTTAGATCATTTCGTTATGACAGAATCACATCACTTAACCGCATTTAATTATGAGTACATTAACATTAGAAGAACAAATCCGGGTTATTGGTTATGAGCTTGCTTGTCGTGAGATTCACGGAGAAAATACACCATCCTACTACAGACAACAAAGGCATCATAATTATTTATTGTCAAAATTATATCGATTGCAAAAAATCGTAGAATAACCCAAATATTGTAAAATATAGCTTCAAATATACCCCTCCCCGTCAACGGGAGGGGTTTTTTGTATATAGTAAACTTTTGTAAACCTTTGATATTCAACGACTTACAGCGCCCGGGCGCCATAAAAGCCTGATAACCAACGACTTACGAAAGTTTCGTTCATAAACCATGCCAACTCGCCGGCGATAAGATCGGGCAAAAACATAGTTGAATTATAATTCACTTTTTTCTTGTGTTCAATTGGGTTCAGTGGTACTGTATACTCATGCAAAGAATAGTAAAAATCCTTATGGAGCGTGACGGGTTATCCCATGAAGACGCTGACAACCAAGTGCAAGCTTTTTTTTCCGAGATGGCGCTTCATGCAAACCAAGGCGGTGATCCAAGCGAATGGGAAACTTTATTTGTTGACGAGTTCGGTTTAGAGCCTGACTTTTTCGAAGATTTAGTGTTTGCATTAGTTTAAAAATTAGTTTACTTTATTATTATGATTAACTTATTATCCAACCCAAGCAAGATGCCTTGCTATTCGTTCAACATTCCCGCTTTCAAGTATTGCCCTGCCGCGCAGCTATTGGCAAAGATTAAAGAAGCGGGTAAAAAGTTTATTTGCGATTCTTGCTATGCTTGCAAAGGCTTTTATATGTTTTCCAATGTCAAGGCAAGTTTGCAAGGCAAGGCTGATCTTATTACAAAGTCTTTGCATCAAGACAACGGGCAAACCTTTATTGACGCAATGTGCAAGCAAATTCGCGCAAAGTATTTTGACAAGCACGGCAACAAGAAAAAGCTTAAAAAGACCAACACCGATTTATTTCGCGTTCATGATTCGGGTGACCTTTTCTCGCCTAAGTACATAACCGCATGGTTCAAGATTTGCGAGCAATTCCCAACTATCAAATTTTGGTTTCCAACTAGGGAATGGAAGCGCGACTCTCAACTTCCACACTTGCAAAAGTTAGCTAGTCTCAAAAACGTTTGCATTAAGCCAAGCGCTATTTATGTAGATGAGCCAGCCCCTCAAGTGGACGGACTCGACGCAGGCACTTCGGTTTACACTAGCAAAGAACAAGCCGAGCAAGACGGACATTTTGTTTGCCCCGCAACTTATGTAAAGGGCGAGGACGGCAAGATTCTTGCAACTTGTCAAGCTCATAATTGCAACCTTTGCTTTGTTAAGGGATGTAAGAAAGGTATCGCCTACCTAGCCCACTAAGTCAACCCTAAAAAAGTTCCCTAAGTTGTTGTTATTCAACGACTTATGGCGCCTAGACGTCACAAGCGCTTGATACTCAACGACTTACGACAACATTCATTTAATTTCACTTTTTTCTTGCTATAATTAGGTAATGGGCTTAGTGTATTGGTATGACAACAAAAGAACTAATCGAACTTATCAACTCAACCCAGGACGGAGAGATTTGGCTCTACAGTAGTAAACTCAGAGATCATCTTGCCACAGTCGAGCAAGCATTGGAGGAGGATTTAATTCATTTCATCCGCGCTGACGTGGGCAACAGCACCACAGAATTTATTCGTGTTTCTATTTGACACAGAGCAAAAACTAAACTACTTTATACTTATGACAATTAAAGACAACGGAAAAGAATTCTACTTCGAGCGCTTAGCTAATGGCTTGCTCAGAACATATGACTATAAGTCAGCTTGGGATATTACATTTCAACGAGTTGACGGAGTATGGAAAGGTCACTTTCGTGGCGACTATATCGGCTACAAAGGTTTACTAAACAAACTCAACTTATTACAACAACAAGTAGATGCAGAAAGAGCATTAGCAAAAGATTTAGCTGAAGTAGCTTGACAAACAAAACAAACTAATTTAGTTTATTATTATATGAAAACATTCGATGATTTAAAATTCACTTACCACGAAGACATTAAAAGATGGACTGCATCACTTGAGCTTGACAATGGATATTTATTTTCTGTTATTGCGGGCGACATAAACGATGGTTGGTCTTTGCCTTATGGTACTTATCAAAATGAAACTTTTGAAGTTGCGGTATTTGGTACTCAACTTGACGACAACGGAGACAGAAAGAAAGTTCCTATTGCTTTACATGATGATGTGCTAGGATGGCAAAAGCCTATTGACATTTCTAAACTCATGAGGCAATTTCAACTTGACGGAAAAGCTCACGAAGATTTACTCGTTGCAATGCGCAAAGAAGAGAAAAAAGAACTTGCATAAAATTTAAAACTAGATTACCTTATTATTATGACATCATACGAAACAAAAGATTATATTGAGCAAGTTATGGCTCGCTTAAATGAGGAAGACTCAACTCTATTAGAAATGCGCTATTGGCATAAGATGAACCAAAGAGAGATAGGAGAAGAGGTTGGTTTAAGTAGATCAAGAGTTGACCAAAAATTAAGAGATGTGCTAAAAAACATTAGGTGGTTTGTTATAACAAGGCTTGACAAACGACTACCATTAAACTAATTTATTATTATGACATTAACACAAGAACAAAGAATCGCCATTATCAAGCACGCCGTCCAAGACTCCAAAGGTGTTGGGCTTAAAAACTCTCTCGAAGATTTTGTCTCAGAGATTAAGTCTCAAGAAGTTTTGGGCGAGCATGGACTAATCAACAATCAAAAACACGACATCGAAGACGAGATGTCACTTATTGATTACAATCCTACTGCCGAGTCGATTGACGAAGAAGATT
>Ga0209534_10003476_pt1 | contig 14975 bp, 28 predicted proteins | sample COG_07_FD_184751 | JGI IMG/M metagenome (GOLD analysis project Ga0209534, IMG submission 184751) | Pelagic Microbial community sample from North Sea - COGITO 998_met_07 (SPAdes) (version 2) | ecosystem: Environmental > Aquatic > Marine > Neritic zone/Coastal water | place: Helgoland, sampling...
CCTTGCGTTACCTAATCCCATTTTACTTTTCCAATTTTTGCTTTACTTCTTCAATTTCACTTTGTATATCATCCATTCGTTCAACTTCCATTTGAACTTCATCTATTTGTGAAAGTAGTTGTTCTCTCTCTGCTTCGGATAAGAACCCAGCTTCCCCTTCACTCTTAGTACCAGCAATCATAATTCGTTGTGCAATAGTTGCAAGTTTAATTAATGATTCATCGTTTCTAACGGATGTATCAATTAAATCTTTAATAAGTGGTCCTATGTACCTCATATCATTGGGATTACGAACTAACTTCCTTAGTTCAGCTATCACCTCAGATATGTGCCTTTTTTTATTAATTTGGTTATTGTAGATATCTTCGAAGAGTCCACTTAAACTTTTACCGGGAAATAATTCGAAATCGTTTGACATATTAATACTTATATTGCGTTCAATATATAAATATCAATAAACTAAAAAGTGATTTATTTGTTGTTATTGAAGAACTCCAATATATCCTTTTCTAACATATAATCCATTACAAGTTTATTATCATATTCAATACTTGTAAATGTACCATCGGTTTCATCTGTGATTTCTATGATATAGTTTACATCTTTATAAATTACACTATATCTTTCAGTTTTACCGATTCTTTTTATCTTTCTATGCTCATCGGTTCGTGTAACTAACGCTTTGTTACTTAAATCAGGTATGTTTAAAAGTTGGGTTACACAATTAGCATAGTTAGTGAAGCGTGTATCTATAAAATATACATCATCCATCTTACTCATCAAATACAACCTTTGCTTTTTATTCAATCCACCTGCTTTAAAATCACCAGTAAATTGTACAATTGGTAATTGAAGTATTGCTTTTTGTGTTTTAGGTTTTAATTCTAAAAAATCTACTTTAGATTGTATTTCGTTAGGATAATTAATATTTCTATCAAATGGTAAAGAAAGAACATCGTAATAAGTGTATACACCAAACTTTTCTTCTATCTGATTAATCATAACTATTCCTTCTCAGTTGCGTACTTAACACCCATAATTGTACCTACAATTGAGAATGCGTTAGTTAGGAGAATACCAAACATATTACTCCAAGTAGAACCTATGATTTGAGTATCCGAACCAGTCATCAGTGCTAATCCATACATTAAAGTTGTGATTACACCTACACCAATTATTACAACTAATGCTACTCTTACAATTGTACTGATTAATTCGAATTGAGTTTTCTTTTGCATTAGTTCCAAATCATCTAATGCCTTTCCCATTCCCTTTTCTGCTTCTTCTCTCAATTGATTTGCAGTTTCTTCGGATTCTTTAGCAGATTGTAATGCGTCTTGAAGTTCAATCATTAAATTATCAGTTTCTTCTTGCTTAGATACCAATTCTTTGTTTTGTTTTTGAACCTGCTTTGTTACTGATAACCTTTTTCTTCTTGCAGTTGAATCCTTAGTTTTACATAGTTCTAAGTATTTTTTGAATTCAGTATCACTATCATCTGCTTTTAATAATTTAAGAAAATTACCCTCAATGTAAATTCGTTTTTCTTTGGCTGCTTTTAAAAGTAAATCCCTCGTATGTTTTGTAATTTGAATCATTATCTAAGTTTTTCCAATTCATCCTTTAATCTAATATTATCTAATCTTAAATCAAAGTTTTCTTTTTGTTTGGATTTGATGGTACTTTCTAAATCCTCTCTATACATTTTATCCAATTCCGTTTTTTCATGAGCTTTATTTTTTGACTCAATCTTTTTTTGAATTCTTCTAATGTTACTAAGTGCTGAAATCGATATTACAAACCAACCCCAATTCATTGGATTACCAACGAATCCAAAATTCCAAAAGAAAATAATTACAAATGAAATAGATAATATTCCGTATGAAAATCCAAATAACTTTCTTCGTTCCAACGATGAGTATACCACAGAATATAATGTTCCAAATCCTATGATAATTGATAATACAGCAACATACCAAAGGTTAGGGAAGAATGTTGCTTCCAATACCAATGGTGCAAATATAAACCATATTAAACCCTGCAGAACCTCAGTAGGTTCTGAATCGTAATAAGTTAAAATGTTTTGTAACTTCTTTAACATAATATTTTACTTATAAACTTTGAATGAATTTGTTTTATTAACGTATCCTTGATAATCTTTTCTAAAATCCTCAAGTCTAGGTTCAATATCATCCGATTTAATAATCCAAAATTGAGCACCAGCTGCTTTAGCTTTTTCAATTTCTTGAGTATCATCAGATGATGAGATAATACCAATCACACATCCATTTCCATAATCGAAATTAATTTTTCTAATAAGTTCAATACCATCAAATGATGAACCAATGATATTCAAATCAACGAATACACATTCGGGTCTTTCATCATTTGGGTCATCAGGAAACCATGCTTTAAATAGTTTATCAGCTTCATCAGAAGAGTTAAGTGCTTCTAATGAAAGAGTTATATCCAAAATGCTACATGCATCTTCGAATACTAAGTGGAATAAATCTTCATCATCCACTAATAAAATTGAGTTAATCATTTCTTCATTCATTTTATTTTTATTCTTAATTTTGTACCTGGGTTAGTTTTTTCTGCGTTAATTTCAAAACCATGTTCTTTCAAGATTGCGATACAAATATTTAATCCCAATCCAGAGCCTCCTTCTTGTTGTCCTTCTTTTCTTGTATATGGTTTGGATAGTTGTTCAAATTCTCGTTGATTAATACCCCTTCCATTATCCTCCACACAAAGTGTAGAATCATTTTCCATATAAATGGTAACCATCTTAGTTGGACTATCATTGTACTTTAACCCATTACGGATTAAATTATCAATTGCTGTACAAAATAGTGGTTCGTTGACCTCAATAGTAGGTAACCTATCTATTGCAACTTGTTTAATATATGAGGTAGAAGATAGATAACTTTTCAATATCTCTCCCAAATTATGTTTCTCCATATCGAGTTGTACATCCTCCTTAACTAAGTTTGTAAACTCCTTAACCCCAGCATACACTTTTTGTGTATGTCTCAACCCCTCTTCTAACATTTTTAGAGGTGATGTAATTTTTAACTCTTTTATTTTATCTTCCGATAACCTTCGTTTAAGCGATGTTAAACCTCTTGGCATGTAAGTATTAATACCACTATGCATATCATGTCTTAGAATCTTTGCAGCATGTTCTAAGTAAGAGTTTTTCTGATTTACTATGACTTCAGATTCATGCTGAAGTGTTATATCAGTTGCTATCTTTAGAACCTTTGTATAATCACCATTAGAATTTTTTATAGGTGAATAGTTACCAAATAACCAAACACTACTTCCATCATTAGCAATTCTTTCAAATTCACCACTAATAGATTCACCACGTTTTAACGTTTCCCAAAACTCAACATATTCTAAACTCTTAGCATATTCGGGGGGAACCATATTTTTGTGTGACTTATTTATCAGATTCTTTTCAGTACACTTCATTGTTGTACAAAACTTATTATTAGCTTCTAAAATATACCCATCAATATCCAACATAACCACTAAATTAGATTTATCAATTGCGTTTAATTGTAAATCAATATTAGCTTCTTTTACTTTTGTAGTACGCATGAAATCATACACTACATAAAAGAATGGTGGCATAAATGATATAACACTCAACCACTCGAAATAATGAGTAAAGGTAGAGTGTTGGATGTATTTAAAAACAACCATTGTTTTAAACACAAAAAATGTTAGCATGATAGTACCAGCTAAAACCAAACATATTTTAGCAAACCTTCCCATAGTTTGCTTTTAAAGTTCTGATTTTTTGAATCCTAACTTTTCAAATAAAAATTTGGATGGGCAAAACTTAGTCCATACTCCAACATTTAGCATTGCTATAACAAATATAACAACTCCCCAATTATTTAGTAATAAGCCAATTAGTAATACTATTGACATTAAAAGGTAGACTGCTCTTACTGATGTCCAATTTTTCATAATTCATATCGTTAACGTTCCTATAATTGCAACCTTAATTCTAATCCATAATCGTTTTTTCCAAGGAAGAGCTTTAAATTCTTTTGTTAAGAATATATCTTCTAATTCCATCGTTATTGATTTAAAATTTAATAACGTAACCTATTTAGAATAAATATACCTTAGTAAGAAAAAAATTCATCATCATCAATACTATTAGTAACCTCACCATAATCCAAATATTCGTTTAACATTTTCTTTTGGTGTGTTTTCATAACATTTACCACTTTAGTTATGTAGTGGGTTTTACAATCAGTCATTTCTCTGATTAGAAGATACAAATGCTTTTTATTAAAGTTTTCTATAAATTGACTTCTTCGGAATAACTCTAAGATAGCATCTGCTATTTGAATATCTCTTTTCTTTGTAAATACCTTTGTTAGATTCTTTTCCCAATACTCTAACATTAATTCTTTGAATTCATTATACTCCGAACCAACCTCATCAGAATAAAAGTTATCTTCAGGATTCCAAGACTCAGGCATCTTTGAAAGTAATTCAGTTTTTTTATATCGTTTGTAGTTTCCGTTATTTTGTAGAATCAAATGATTTTTAGCTACAATAGAAAAATAAGAAAACGCTCTACCCTTATCAGGTTGATACATATGTATTTTTTGAATCAACACAGATACTACTTCATGTTGTATATCGGATTTAGGTACATCAAAGTATGAGAACTTAAATGTATTTAAAATGTTTTCAGCTAATTTTTCAAATGGAAATTTAATACGTTCTTTATATATCTTATTTCTTTCAGCTGGATTAGTACTGGCATTATATTCAATAATAGCTTCTTGTGCTGGTGTTCCGAAATATATTTTTGATTTCTTTTTTCTTGGTTTTGCCATATTCTTAAATGTTATCTTTATATTTTTTAATAACATCTTTTAGTTCTGTAAACACTACACCTACTTCATCATCTGATTCAAAGGAACCCTTTAAATCCAATTGCCTCATTTCTTCTAACATTGATTCCAATGTTTGTAAAGTATTATCATTTGTTGTAATAACATTTATTTGAGATTGTTCAACTTGAGTAACCAATCGAATACCTCTCCAAAATAAAAAGATATTTAATGTTATTGATATCCCTAATGTAATATATAAAATTTCCATAATATAAAAGATAATGTAAATATACGAAAAATATTTTAATTTTCCAAATTTATTTTAAGCCTCTCCCTTTGGACCCATAAACAATGTGGAATAATCAAAATCATCTTTCCGTTTTTTAGTTAATTCTGTTAAGTTATTAATCTTAGATATAAGTGAATTATCAAATTCCTCAATATCTATTAATTCATTTTCAACCAACTCATCAATGATAGTTTCTACTATTACTTCTAAAGTTAATAATTTGTGTAATATAATATCATCTGTCATACTAATGAACCGGTTGTTACATTTAGTGAATGTAAGAATTCTTTAAATTCTTTATCTGATGGAGTTTCGTAATCTAATTCTCCAAATGCTTTATTAATTGAATTAGGATGATATCCCATTGATGATGCCAACCTAACACACATAATTTTAAATTCATGTATATTCATATCATCTGGTACATCAAATGATATATTCATTGCCTCTCTATTTAACGGTTCTTCTGATGTGTATGATAATACTCCCATTATACTAATTGATATCCTTTAGATAACAATGGTTCTGCTTTTTTGTATTTAACAAATTCCATTTCTCCTTCAGGTGATTGTAACATTACTCTTTCGTTTCTACCCGGCTTACGTTCAGCTCTGATTTGTGGGTTATATCTACGAATAGGGTCACTAACATCAATACCATCAATTGAATCAATTAAACGCTGTGCGATAACACATTCGAATAATCCAATATCTTCCATATATTCCTGCTCATTTTTCCAAGATGATTTATCTGCTGAGAATTGTACCTCCCCTAAGTTATCAGTATTTACTGAGAATGATGAATGTCTTACAGTCTTTCTAGTCTTATTCTTTACCGAATCCTTTTCGTAGTAAACAACCATATTATCCGAACGTTCGGTAATTGTAGGATTTACTAATGTTAGTTCATCGTATTCTCCACCAAAACGAAGTGTAATAATTCTTTTATCCATACCAACATCGTTACCAGTAAATGTAATACCATCTAACTTAGATATAGCTTGTTTGTATTGAGTTAAATCATCGTTTGTAACTTCGGTTTTATTTATTTTATTTACTATCATAATAATTTTCTATTTCTTTTGTTAAGTAATTCATTGAGTCTGCGCTTCCTATCATTGCCCCATGTTTTGCGTAAAATCTAATCCACTTATCTCTATCGGATTCTATTCTTTCTTTTAGTTGAGGTAATTCAGGTAGATATACTTTTATATAACTCATAATAAATCTTCAGGAGTTTCTCTATAAACTCTATAACTATCTTCATCAAAGTGTTCGGTTGATACTTCAAATACAATTGAGTTATCTTCCAATGCAATTAATTGATGAGGTTGACCTCTTTCGATTGTAACAGATTGCCCTTTTTCCAAAGTAGTACCTTCTAATTTACCATTTTCAATATCTAACCAATTGAATTGAAATCTACCCTCCTGTACATACCAACTTTCTTTTTTCTGAAGATGGTAATGCATTGAGAATCTATTTCTATCTTTTGTGAAAACTAATAGTTTACCACAATACTCATTATCATTATGAATCCATAGTTCGTATCCCCAATTCTTTTCTACTCTCTTAGGAGTTGTAATATTAGTATCTATAATCATATTATTCTTTTATTAACTTACTCACTTTGTTTATGAATGGAAGTATCGCAAGTTCTTTTGCTTTAGCTTCCACCATAACAGCTACATCAGTACCATACAAATTAGGTACATTATTAATGTAATCAGAATGAGCTTGTGGTTTTAGTTTATCATTTTCTTCGTGTAATGCTTTACTCTCTGAGTAATGAACTATTGGTGTAATACCTTTAGGCCAGGTTGTAATTGCAAGTTTAAGTGCATCTTCTTCACTCAATCCACCAGTATTAAATTTGTGGTGGTGATAATCAAATACAATAGGTATACCAATCTTATTGTGAATGTACATTAAATCCTTTACGGAATACATCGATGCTTTATCATCATTCTCAACAGTCAATCTACTTTGTACTGATGGTGATAATCTTTTAAAGTTTTCACAAAATCTATCCATAGCAGATATCTTATCACCATACACACCATTACAATGGATATTGATTTTATTGTAATGCGATTGTGATAACCCCATCATATCAAAAATCTTACCATGTATTTCCAAATCAGTAATGGTATTCTCAACAACATTTTGACGTGGTGAAACTAATACATTAAATGGACCAGGATGCGATGTAATACGAATACCATTATCGTTAGCATACTTACCACAACCTGCTAACAAAGTTTTAATACGATTGTATTGTGGTAGTTCTTCGAAGTTATACTCACTTGCCCAAGGAAAGAATTCAGATGATAATCTGAAAAGTTTAATTCCATTTTCATTATTCCACTTTAGAATGTGAAACAAATCTCTAGCATTTTTTAAACCTAATTCACCAGCATAATCTAAACCCTTCTCTTTAAAGGTTCTTTTAATCATAGAACGATTAGTGGTAATCTTTGGCGTATGAGCCGATAATGTCATATTAATACAAGCGTATCCTAAATTCATTTTCTATTTGTTTATACACAAATATACGAAAAAGATTTGATATAAACAAATATTATTTAATAAGTTTTTGAACTGAAATCAGTTGGGTAAGATTTATCAGATTGATTCTTTATAAATGTTAACCAATAATTAACTGCATTTTGATTATTAATCCATTTACTTCTATCACCCCAATTGAAGTTAGGTCTAGCGTAGAATGGTTTTTCATTCATTACATATTGAGCTCTTCTGGAAGATGATGGTGTGGGTTCATCAATCAATCCATCTCCATTATTATCATATCCATCAATAGTGCCATCGCCATCAATATCAATAGCTCTACGAGATGTGTCCTTTTTCAGATGGGAGAGTTCATCGAATACAATTTCTTCTTCCTCCCACTCCTCAGAATCTTCTATTTCATCTACAAACTTTTCTCTATCGTTTGCTTTCATTTCTGAGTATTCTCTAAGTAGTTCATCATCCTCACCAAACAAATCTTCGTTGAGTTCTTCCATATCCATATCGGATACCATATCATTCATTACCAAATCCATTGCATGGTCTTCATCCCATTCTTCAGATAGTTCAGGTTCGGGGAACTGATTTCTGAAATCTTCCATTTCATCCTCACTCCACATTCCATCATCTTCATCAGGTTCTTCACCATAGAGTTCTCTCTTCTCAACTACTTTCTTTTTATCTTTTTCACCTTTATCAACTTTCATTGCAGTGTTGAATGCAATTACCAAAGTAACTGCTAATGGGTCAAATACGAATACGATAAATAATGCGAACCAATTAACAATAGTATTCATTGGTTTACCAGTTGCTTCAGCAATAAACTTTAAAGGTCCTACCTCTCCAGCTACCTCTGAACTTTGTTGGATGTTAAGTACTTTGATATCTAAGGATGTAATTGAATCGGATAGTACTTCAATCTTTTTAGATACCGATTCTCTTTGTGATTTAGCATCGTTAAGTTGTCTTTCCAATGCTCTACGAGTAGATGATGAGGTAGTTGTAATTATCTCACCCGTCTCTTTATCTTTATATTGGATTACGTTGTTTGATAACCCCTTAGATAATTCAGATATAGATTCTGCTAATTGTTTCTTTTCAGATGTGTACCCATCTAATTGTTCTTGGAATCTTTCCTTTTTTAACTCAACTAATTCAACTTGCTTATCCACAACTCCTAATTGGTCTGCGGTTACTTGATATGCTGATGTTAGGAATCCATAGATACCTGCTGATGTGATTAGGATTAATACAAACACACCAACTAATAGATAAGTACGAAGTGCTTTATTTATTTTATCCCAATAGTTGTAAAGGAATCCAGCGGATATTAATTTACCAAATTCTAAAGAACTTGCCATTAGGATTACGGCAGTACTTGCTCCTGCGAATAACTTGGATAAACCAGTTACCGAAAAGAATGCTGCAGCTGATGCTATTAACAACGCTGCTAAACCTAATAAGAAAGTTCTGAATTTCACCTTATGATAACTCCACTATATTTTTTGATAGATTCAACAAATATTGAATTTCATTTGCTAACTTAATCGCATCCGATTGGTTAGATGGTCTTTTACCTTCTAACATTTCTTGAATGGTATTTAATCTATTTTCAATACCCTCAAAGTGATTTAATGCTTTTTCTTTGTATGCTGGTTTCATAAAACTTATTATTTTGTGTATATATAAATATCCAAAAAACGAAAAAGGGAGATTTTTCAACCTCCCCCTATTCGATTTTCATAACCTAAATTAAAATTTAATTTTAATTTTTTTAGATTTCATCTCTTCTTTTTTATCTAAAATTAGAGTTAAAATTCCGTTGTCAATAGATGCATCTGCGGTTGTTCCATCGTGCTCTCTACCAATAGTAAATGTAAGGTTAACATCCTTTACAAATGGATTAGATGCTTTTCCTTTTTCGGCTTTGATTGTGAGTTCACCCTCATTAACTTCCAACTCAACGTTCTTAGGATTGTGCCCAACTACATTTACAATTAATTTAATTTTACCATCTTCCAATCTATCAATAAAATAGTTACCATTGCTTGGAGTTGGAATTTGGAATCCATGTGATTTAGATATTACATCATCAATCAAATCATTAATAAAAAAAGATTTCATAATTTTGTTTATTTTTAAAGTTATACGATGGGTATATTACCAAATCTATACCATTCAATGTATTATGACTTTTTGTCAGTTATTCTAAAAGTTTTCAGAAATGTTGTCATACATCCCAGTTGATTTACGATACTCTGAGTTTTCAATTCGAGTACTCATATGGTCAGCCCAATGTAGAATATATGGTAAATCCGTTTTTACTTGGAAATCTTCGTTGTAAGAAATGAAATATTTCTTAGTAGCATCATTGTACAACCCATCAGCCATATGAATACCCAATTGTTCTTTTTGAGTATACTTAATTCCATACTGATTCAATAACCAAAATGCTCTATCGGTTACATCAAAGTATTGTAACTTTGGATTGTGTGTGAAATACTCTTTCTTATTCTTTTGATGCCACTCCGATGTTTGTGGTAGGTAGTATGGTTCTTTACCATCACCCAACTTTCCTAAATCGTGGTGGAATGCTGCGAATAACAATTCCTCATCGGTAAAGTTAATAACACCACCACTAGTTTCAAACATCTTTTTGATTTTGTAAGCGTTTGTAGCTACGTTCATTACGTGGTCTATGTATCCACCAGGATATGCCGAGTGGAAGTTTAGTTTACCACTTGCTGGTGCCATAGCTAATTCATTACCCAATTCATTTGGAGAATACATATGCAATAATTTCTCCAATCGTTCTCCACTAAATACTTTTGAGATAGCCGCAATAAATCTATTATAGTTATCTTCTAATTGTTTTTCATTATAATTTCTAATCATTCTTCTATATATTTTCCAGTTAATGCTTTATATAATATTTCTAATTCTTCTTCAGTTGCACAAAATCCCAATCCATTGGTATCCAACATTTCAATAAAGAACTCACCCTCATTTAAACCCAACGCTTTTAGTTCATGTACTTCATCGGTTGCATTTGAAACCAACATTGGTGTGTATTTATCGATATTAGTTTTTGGTAATGGTAGTGTGTAAAAGAAAGGTCCATCTTCATTATCATCAGCTTCATCATCACTATTCTCATACACATCTTCTATTGAAGAGAACTCATCAGCGGAATACTTCTTCCAACCCTGTCTGATAAACGTTTCTTCAGTTATTGGTGTTGCTCTTAATTTAGCAGTTCTTATCATTCTAATATAACTTTAAGTGTATCGTAATATGTTTCGTACTCTGTCCACATTCGTGCGGTAACTACCATAGTATCCCCCTTCATTTCATAGATAGGTGCAATCATTGTATTTATCTCACCACCAGTTCCACTATACGAAGATGAGTTAACAGTTGGTACAATAAGACCAGCTGGAATGTTTAGTTGTATTGTATCAATCACAACCCATTGTCCCAATACATTTATAGTACTTCTAACAATGTATGCTTCTTCGTTATCACCAGTAACCCAATTGTGAGATGATTCCCATTCTACAAACTCAGGTGGAGTTGGTTCCATTTCATCTTTTGAAACGATACCAATAATCCTACGAACTGTTTGTTTGTTAGCTGATGTACTATCTAATGTTAATCGATAATAACCATTTGAATCTATTGGTAATGATTGGTTACCATTTTCAGTCAATAAAGAATCTATTGATAGTTCGTAGGTGTGTATTGGCTCTATCATATTATCTTCACAACTTACCAAAGATAATAAAATCAAACCACCCATTATTGATAACACATATTTTAAAATAGATGTTGCAAACTTTTCGGTTTGTTTGATATGATTCATTATAATAATTTGTTTAAGATTGATTCCCAAGTTGGATATTCATTTGGAGAATTATCAGTTTCCCAATCCAATCCATATTGAAGTAGTTCACCTTTGAACTCACCAGCACCATTCTTTTTTCTATCATCGATAAGATAATCACCCATCAACATATTTTTCTGATGTGTTGTAACGATTCTTTTATGGAATAGGTTTCCGAAGTGTTCTTCAATCCAATATCTCTTATCGGTTAAAGATTCAGGATTTCCCCAAGGAGCCGAAGTAGCTATATACATTTCATACTTACCACTTTCAGCAATTTTCTTTACGGCTTCAATAGCACCTTCGATTGGTGGTGGGTTTCTGAATATACCGTGAATGTGGTCGGGATTATCTTTGTATCGTTCGTATAGATGGGGATGTTCTTTGAACCAATTGTTGATGTTAGTAGTTAAATCAACTAACACGCCATCCATATCTATGTAAAGTATTTTTTTCATTCTTTAGTTTATAGGGTTTAACTCTCACTCATTAACAGGTCTAATATACGAAATATATTTGAGTCTACCAAATTTATTTTGAATTATTTAACCATAAATTGTAAACATATTCGTATGGCTTTTCCAATGATTTGGATAATTGTTCGAATAATCGTTCTCTGATAATACTATCTACAACTTCAATATATTTGTAGATATCACCACCAATGAATAGTTGGTTTAACAAACCTTCGAAGTTTGCTTTATCATTAATTTCAATTCCCAATTCATCAGTTGGGTAATTCTCTAAATAAAATTGTTTGATATTCATATCGTTTATTTTAAGGGTTTAAATTATTTTAAGTAAACAGGTCCGAAGTAACTCCAACTATCAGTACCATCAAAGATGTTACCCCTACTATGGGCGGCTGGTTGTTTGTACCCAGCTGGCTTTAACAAATCGCCTTTCTTAACTGGAGTTCCTTTGTTTACACCATCCACCATAGAGATGAATCCCCATACTGAACCATCATTTATTAGTTTGATGTACTTTCTTCCTTTTTGTACTTCTAAGGGTTCATACTCTTTATAAGAATAGTTATTTTCCCAATAATCTTTACGGGTTTCATTAACTTTCTCTAGCCACAAATCGAATTTACTTTTCATACTTTATTGTTTTAGGGTTTAACTCTCTCACTCAATTACACTACTAACATACGAAAAAGATTTGACATATACAAGTCTTTTTTCAATTATTTATAGATTTTCTAATACAGATTGAACGATTGTTTTATACTGATGAAGTTGTTCTGAAATAGAACCACTTAGGTTGAATGTTATGATATCATCATAATCACCATCTTCATAGGTTATAGCGATTGGTGTAACACCATCAGTTTCCCAATTTGGAGTAGCATATACAACACTACTATATTTAGGGTTAGACCATTCGATTGTTCCACTCATAGATTCCTCAGATACACTCCAATCACCTATTGATAAAATTGAAAGAACACTTTCATTGCTTATATAATTCATAATTTAATTGTTTTAGGGTTTAACTCTCTCACTCAATTACAGTACTAACATACGAAATCTTTTTGACATATCCAAATATATGAAGAACTTTTTTAAAATAAAAATCCCCACTAAAGAAATTAATCAATAGTGGGGAAATACACCTCTAAGGTAGCTGCCGTCAAGGATGAGTTTAACTATATTCGTATAGTAATTTCAATACTTCGTTTAAAGCTTCGTGTCTATGATTATCCTTCAGTGCAATTGAGTGTACATGATTTGAATCTTTTATCTTAGGTACATCGTGTATCGCTGAATCATTAGTGAACTTTAAATCGATTTGTTGTGGGTCTCCAGTTAGTATCATTGTAGAACCCTTTCCCAATCTACCCAACACCATACCCAATTGAGGTTTGGTTAAGTTTTGGAATTCATCTACAATTACTATTGAGTTCTCAAATGTTCTTCCTCTAAAGTGAGCAAGGGATACCAATTCAATGTTATCATCCTTTTCCATCTTTTCCAAAATAGCTGGTTTGTTATAAACCTTTCTCATATTAGAACGGATTGGTACTAACCAAGGTTCCATCTTTTCTTCCAATGAACCTGGTAGAAATCCGTTATCTTCATTTGATACCGTTGGTCTTGTTATAACTATTTTGTTTACCTTTCTGGTAAAGTACATATCTAATGCAACTTGAACTGCTAAAAGTGTTTTACCACTACCAGCTTTTCCTAATACAAAATTATATGGGTGTATTAGTATGTTTGATTTAGCTTCCTTTTGTTCATCAGATAAAGTGATATTAAATTTAATCTTTCCCTTTGGAGGGGCCTTTTCAATGTTATCAGCCATTTATTTTAAATTAAAGTTGTTTGTGTAGTTTGTGTGGTATTAATTCTTAATAACGATTTATCATGCTTAACTATTTTAGCACACATTTCATATTGTTCCAATACCTCACATAAATTTAATAGTTTCTTTAAAGCTATTTTATAATCTTTCTTTTCCAATACCGATACAGCATCAACGTTCGTAAATTCTATTAATATTACTGATTGGAGTTTCATCTTTTGAGCGGATTGGATTGTTTCCAACAATACACTAAGATACTCATCACCACCATTTTCTACGAAATTCCTAATGGATTCGTTGATGGGAGATATATACTTTCTCCAATTAACATTTGATAATGGTTTCTTTTTCAAATTACAAAATGCTTTAGTTGTTACTAAGTATAAATAGTATGGTGGTGTATTAATTATTTACTAAGATGGTGTACCACCTCCACCACTATAACCACTATCGTTAATAATAGCACTTGTTCCAGTATTGTCTGGAACGTTTGTAGTATCATTAGATGGTTCACTAACGGTGCCAGATGTAAATGTAGTACCTAATCCGTCGATAAGAATACCATTCACTCGTTCCCATTTTTGTAATTCCTCATTCCAACTATAATATTTTCCATTATATAGAGCTTCCTCTTCATCAACAGAACCTTTTCTACCAATTGGTGCATAATCATCAAAATTAAGCCCAGTATCAGTCCAATTGGATGGTTCGTTATAGGCAGGGGTTAGTATTCCTCTGAAATCACCTATATAATCAGCAGGAAGTAATCGGTTTTTATAATCACCAGAAGGTTTAGATGTTACCCAAGCTACATATTCGATTAATGGTTTTATAAATTCTTTTGGGTTAGCTTTAAGTCCAGAAACAGGGTCTACTTTAAAATTTGAAATCATAAATAAATGTCTTAATACTTTAACATATGTACGTTCATTACTGTTTGTTATATCAATATCTAATCCCAATTCCGCTAATCTTAAATCATCAATAAGTGCTTTTATTGGTGCTAGATTAATCAAAACAACACTACGTTGATGTAATAATTCATTTACACCATAAGGCCTTCTTAGATTAAGTTGAGAATTTAACTTATCAAT
>Ga0209534_10003481_pt1 | contig 14962 bp, 10 predicted proteins | sample COG_07_FD_184751 | JGI IMG/M metagenome (GOLD analysis project Ga0209534, IMG submission 184751) | Pelagic Microbial community sample from North Sea - COGITO 998_met_07 (SPAdes) (version 2) | ecosystem: Environmental > Aquatic > Marine > Neritic zone/Coastal water | place: Helgoland, sampling...
CCATTTTTGTAATAGGTAGTACCATTTTCTTCAAGAAGACCGAAGTAATTAAAGCTCCACCTGCAACCTGCTCAGATTCAGCAAACGGTTTGTCTATATCTCCAACTCTGCATAGCGCGTCAACACTGTCGACTATAAACATATATCTTTTATCGTCTTCATTTTGAAAAACAAGTTCACGAATCAATTCAAACACTTTTTCGAAAATATTACAATCAAAGCAAAAGAACTTTTCGGGGTCAGTGTCAATTCCTGACCGCTCAATCATTTCTGGACTAAAACGACCCTCGCTTTTAATGTAAATAATCATACCTTTTTTTCCAAAATGTTTTTGGAAATTTCTAGCGAACGCCATAGCGCAACTCGTTTTACCCCCTTCATTAATTCCTGTAAATCGGTGCGCTCCACTTGGTAGTCCACCTCCAAGTGCAATATCCAAATTCAAGCTTCCACTTGGGATCTTATAATCTTCACTTTCGTGAAAATTGTAATGATATTTTTTGTTGTCTTTGTCGGACAAAAACTTTGCGATCTGATCTGTTGTTTGTATTTCTTTAGTTTTGCTCATCTATAAATTGTCGTATTGTTTTAGGTTTTTTCGAAAAGATTTTATCTTCTCCTGTTTTTTCTCCCAGAGGTATCTCTATCTTGGGTGGAATTTTATAATTGAATTCTCGGTATTTCTTTTTGATTCGTTCTAGACCAAATCCTGATCGTAACATAGCAAGAGAAGCAACCTTGTCGATTGTCATACGCTGCCAAAATTCTATGTTCGGAAACATGTCAAGTAGGTCGTTAAGCAACTTCATTTCGCGAGCCCAAAACATACGCTTTTGCTTGTCTGGTTCGACAACTAGTTTTTTGATTAAATCTCGTTTGTTGAGTTTTTTCACTCAACTAGCTTAACCTATTTTGTTATTAATGTCAAGCAGAAAACAAATAATTAGGACGATGTTTTCGATAATCCCTGTTGCTCATTCTTGAATCAATTATAGATGTTATTTTTTTATTGTATGTTGCTTCAAGTTGTTGTTTGTCACGATCAGGGCACTCTTTGTCAATTTGAGCGCTTAATGTAATAAATTTACTTATTTGATCTTGTGTATAATCATCTTCTTTTTGAAATATATGTTTTCCACTAATAGAAGAAGGTATTATTAATTCAAAGTGTTTATTATTAATAGAATGTATTTGTACCGCGAAAAGTTTTTGATTCTTGATGTTAAGATTTTCTTCAAGCAGTTCATTCTTTTGATCAATAAGTTGTGTGATTTTGTTTTTAAGTTCTGGGTTTGGATCTGGAATTGGAGTGTTGCGAAACTCTTCATTTTCAGCTTCAAGTTTTGCAACAAGTGATTCAAGGTCGGAGTTTGCATTTAACAATTCAGCTTTTTCAGACTCTAGTTCGGCAGTTTGAGATTCTAAGTTTGCGGTTGAGGACTCAAGGTTTTCGCGGCGAGAATCAAGATCTTTATTTGTTGCTTCGAGCGCTTGTATCTGATATTTTAATTTCTCGAATTGTTTTATGTTTATGCATATTTCAGATTTTAGCTCTTCTATTTTTTCTTTATTTTCTTTATGATTGCCGAGAACTTGTTTAATTTCGCGCGCGCTTTTTATTGTTTCGTCGGCTTTGCTGAGTATTTTATTTTTTTGTATTTTTATTTCTTGTATTTCATCTTCTGCAATTTGTTTTTGACTTATCAACTGTTCAAGTTCTGCAGTGATGGAACTTGTGTCTTCTTGTTCAAGTAATTGTTTTTGTGCTTCTAATTTTAGTTTACGTAATGTTTCTTTGCTGTCTGAAATTTCTTGTTGATATTTTTTGATTTGATTTTCATTGAGCTCGATCATCTTCCTCTCTTGCTCAATATCTTTTTTGCGCTCTTCAAGATCAAGCTCTTCTTGATTGATAGCTTTGCTTTGAAGTTCCATCTCTGCAATCTTTTCAAAAACAATTGATTCATCTTGCATTGCTTTAGGGAATCTTTTGCTCAAGCTGATGTGTGCGGCAAGAACCAAAAGTACTGCCAGTGGGTCAAAAACAAAAATCAATATAATTATTACCATTCTTACAGCCTTACCCGTATCAAATTCCATACCTGTAAAGTCTGCAATCAATTCGGCAACATATTTGACTGGTCCAACTTCTGCTTCCAATTGGCGCGATCCATCATCAAGATCGAATTTTTGTCGTTCCAATTCATCTATTCTGTCAAGTGCAGTAGCAATGTTTTTATTTAATTGTTCTATTTTTTGTTCTACGTTCTCTGGTTTTTCGAATCCTATGTTTTGGTATTCTTGTATGCGTTTTCGGATGCCTGATATAAGTGTTGATGTTTCGTTTCTGTATTTTGATATGCGGTCCTCAATATCCTTTTTCTTTACAGCAAGCTCTTCGCGCTCTAACGCTTGTTCGGCAACTTTGTTTTCTACGTCTTTCTTTTTGTTTGAGAATAATCCACCAGGTTTGTTTTGTACCGCGTTGAATTCTTCATTGAGTTGATTGATTCTATCTTGAATTGGCGCAAGCATTTTACTATCTAGAGAGATGTCTTTTTCAAGCTGAGTTGTGAGTTGATCTATTTTCTTTTGCTCGAGATCTATATTCTCTGTGCTTTTATCGCTACGATTTTTATTTTTATCTTCGTTTTGTTGTATTAATTCTTTTTGTCGAGCGATGTATTCTTGCTCGCGATTGATTTTTGTTTCTACTTGGGAAACAAGAGCCGATGCTTTTTCGGCGTTTTGTTCGTGCTCAATATGAGACTTACTCAAGAAGCCAAATATTCCCATGCTTGTAATTCCCATTAAAACAAGAATTGCAGAAAAAAGATATATTTTTAAAGTGGTCGGCGCACTTTTCCAGTTTTTGTGCAACCATATTGCGGCAACAATCTTACCAATTTCGAGCGCAGCGCCCATGGCTATAACAGCTTCAATTGATCCAGGAAAAATTGTGGCAAGCCCAATGATGCTAAAATATGCGGCAATAACAGAAATGCTAAGCGCAGATACTAGTGTGAGTACAGCAAAGATCATTATTTTATGAGTTAGAGTTAGGTGGTTGTTTTTTGTTGACGGGATCTACTGTTGAAATGTCTTCTCGGTTTGAGTTTGCGTAATAACCTCGATTATCATTTGGGTAGTATCCTCTTTCTCCTTTTTGCGCACTCGGCTCAATTTCTTGTTGAGATGGATAATCGTGCGGTTTGGGAGAATCATCTCGATTATCATTACTGTATCTAAAGTTTGGGTCTTGTGTGTGCTCGCTCATGGTAATTGTATTACACTTTTATTGTTCAAAAATTTCTGACATCTTCACTGTAATCGTTTGACCGTTATCAAGATCAATAATTGCGAAAATAGCTCCATCATCTGGTCCGCCAATTTCTTCATACTCATTCACAATGGTACCTTTAATTTCTCCGTGTTCTGTCATGACTAGACATTTTCTGTGTTTTTCGTTAGGCATAATATATTTATATACACATACAGTTAAAATGTGAAAGTCCAAAGTTAACTTTTAACTTTTGTTAGACTTTACTTTAACTTTTGTGTACCATAATGAATGAGCAAAAGAAAATACGTCAAGCGCTCTGATTATTGGCAGAAATTCAACAAAAGTGAACCTCAAGATTTGAGAGACTTTGTTGATTCTTCAATGGTTGGGCCGTCATCGGCGGGCGAGCCTTATTATATCGAGTCCCAGGCCGCTTATGGTCGAACGAAATCTGGATCAGAGGAATTTGTTTCGAGACGCAATGCAGCGCATAAATCTGATAAAAAACACAGATTTTCTAATATTTCTAGCGGAATGTTACCATATGTATATGGAAGTGATGGAGTAAACGTTCGTGATACTATCGAGCTTTGCCAAAAAGCATACGCAAATATTTCAGTATTCAGAAATGCAATTGATGTGATGTCAGAGTTTGCAAACTCTAATATATATCTTGAGGGTGGAACTCAGAACTCAAGAGACTTTGTTTATAAATGGTTTGAGAGAATTAACCTCTGGAACCTTAAAGATCAATATTTTCGTGAATATTATAGAAGTGGAAATATTTTCATGTATCGTGTTGATGGACAGTTTTCTCAATCTGACTTTGATAAACTTTCAAAAGTTTATGGTTCAACTCTTGCTCTCAAGCCCGGAAAGCTTCCTGTAAAATACATTTTATTGAATCCTTATGATGTGGTTGCCACAAAGGGATCTTCTTTTGAAACCGGTTTGTACGAGAAAATCTTGAGCGAATATGATATCGAAAGACTAAAGAATCCAAAAACCGAGTACGATCAACAAGTATACGAGGCGTTGGATAATGATATAAAAGAAAAAATCCAAACAGGAAAATACAATAGCGATGGAATTCGCATTAAACTAGATCCAGGACATCTTGTATATTCATTTTATAAAAAACAAGACTACGAACCATTTGCTATTCCATTTGGATACCCCGTTCTTGACGATATCAATTTTAAATTAGAATTAAAACAAATTGACCAAGCTATATGCCGTACAATTGAGAATGTTATATTATTGATCACGATGGGCGCCGAGCCAGATAAGGGAGGTATTAATCCAAGAAACATGGAGGCAATGCAAAACCTTTTTAAGAATGAAAGTGTTGGTCGCGTACTTGTTAGTGATTATACAACTAAAGCTCAGTTTGTTATTCCTGATATTGGTAAAGTTGTTGGGCCTTCCAAGTACGAGGTAATCAATAACGATATTAAAGAAGGTTTGCAGAATGTTATTGTTGGTGACGAGCGTTATAGTAACACGCAAGTTAAAGCAAAGATCTTTTTAGAGCGCCTTGAGGAATCTCGCAATGCATTTATACATGACTTTTTGCAGCCTCAGGTTAAGATGATTTGTCAAAACCTTGGGTTCAGAAAGTATCCAACCGTAAAATTTGAGCAGACTGATATTAAAGACGAAGTGCAACTTCAAAGAGTTGCTACTCGACTAATGGAACTTGGAATCATTACTCCTGAACAAGGTATGGATGTACTAGAAAAAGGTTCATACCCTAAGCCTGCAGACATGCAACCTGCTCAAGAAAAATATATTGAGCAACGCAAGGAAGGAATGTATAACCCTATTGTTGGTGGAGTTCCCATGATCGCACCAGAAACTAGCGACGAGGAAGAAGTTCAACAAGTCAAGCGAGAAGTCGGTAGACCTGTGGGCACATCTGGCGTTCCTCAAGAAAAGCAATCCTCTGCGAAAGAATTATTTTCACGCAAAAACCTTCAACAAATTATATATGCTACAGAAGAGTTGAGAAACGAAGGTTATAAACAAATGCGCAAGAAACTCAAAAAAACAAAATTAAAAAAAGCTGAAAAATCAATGATTGATGAGTTGTGCGAATCGGTGGTACTCGCATCTTCTGAATCTGATTGGCCTGAAAAATTAATAAATTGCATAAACGATCCAGATTGTATTGAGCAACTGAACGCAATGAATGAAATTCAAAATTTATCGCTTGATCACGATTTGGATTTATATTCTGCAGCGCTTTTGTTTCACAGTAACAGAAAGGGATAATCGATGGGCGCGTTCGAAACTTTCGTTAATGCCAATTTAGGCATAAGAAAGCCTCTGATTACAGACGCGGGTCCTCCGTCTGGAAGCTCGAAAGCTGCGGGTATTGTAGGTTCTCACTATATCGATTCTGAAACGAATGATATTTATGAAAAAACTGGAGAAAACAATACTACTGACTGGGTAAAAATTCGCAGACTTGGTGAAACTTTAAGTGACGCAATTAATGCTCAAAGAACCTTTTCTGCATCATTGGATATTCCAACTGGCGTGGATACATTATCCTATAATTATTCTGACATTGGTGATACAACAAGCTATCCTACGGCTCCACAAGTGAATGTATCGATGAGGGTAGATGAAAACTCAGAGTTCTTTTACAGTTATTCAACTTTTAATGTTTCAACAACAGGATTTAGTGTGGCATTTTCAGATAGAGTTTTGGAAACAGGAAATTTTCTAGATATTTCAATTCATCGCGATTAATTTGTGTAAACTAAGTGAAGCATGAATATATTGTTAACTGCTAATTTTGATAAGGGTTTATTTTGTAACGGTCTTCAGCAAAACATAGTTTTTTTAGCTGAATTGATAAAAGATATTGGGCACACTCCATTTATTGCTGTTGGTCATGATATTGATAAGTGCGTGGATCCTCCGGGTGATATTATTATTCTCGAGCATAAAGAAATTATTGATCTGCCAAAAATCGATTATATCTTACAAACAGGATGGGTTGTTGGTGAAAACATGATAGATTTTTTGAAAGAAAAAAACCCCACTTGCAAAAACATACATGTTCATTATGGAAATCGATTGCTTGCAGATGTAGAGCAATGCAAGTGGGACAATAAATGCGTGAGTCCTTATAGAGTAGACGAGGTATGGGTTTCTCCTCATTACGAGTTTTCTTTTTCTTATTTTAAAACATATTATAAAACACAAAAAGTCTTTGAGTTGCCATACATATGGAGTCCGAAGTATGCTGACATGCACAATAAAATCTGGAAGGCTGCGGGTCACGATTGTCAGTACAAGCCAAATCAAGAAAAAAGAATCGCAATTCTTGAACCAAATTTAAACATGACAAAAAACTGCATTCCTTCTATTTTTATAGTCGAGGAATTGATGACTCAGCATGGTGAACTTTTTAAAGAGTTGATTGTTTATTGTTCCTCAACAATTAGAGATAAAAATTATTTTAAAACATTGATGTGGGGATTGGATGTAACTAAAAAAGGTAAAATTACATTCGCAAATAGAAAAAAATTCAGCACAATATTTTCAAAAGAAGCTAATGTTGTTGTGAGTCATCAACTATTGAATGCATTAAATTATACATATCTTGAAGCTTTGTATTTTAATATTCCACTTGTTCACAACTCTGAATATATAAAAGGTGCTGGTTATTATTATCCAGATTATGATACAATTTTAGGTGCGAAAGCACTTCATGGAGCATTAACATATCATGATAAAAATTTAGAAGATTATCAGACTCGCGCAAGTCGAGTAATTGATAGATATTCACCAAACAACCCACTTGTGATAGAAAGATATAAGAAATTATTTGTATGAAAATTGGAATAACATTAGATATGTCGATTGCCTTTTGGGTAAACGGAATGCAACAAAACATTGTTTTTTTGTATAGTTTATTGAGCAGAGCTGGTCATGATTGTTATTATATCAGTAATGAAAAGCCTGCGCACGAATTGCATAAAGATCACAAAGGTATGTTATTGAAGGACCTTATTGATGATAGAAATGAAGTGCTTGATGTATTGATTATTGGGGGATTTGATTTGCTGCCCGAAATGTATGGCAAGCTCAGAAAAAGAAATCCAAACATGAAATTGATACTTGTTCATTTTGGAAACAAGTTGATGGACGATATTAATTATGCAATTTGTAATACTGAAACACCTAGAGTTCCTCTCAAGAAACCAGAGGGACTTGATCAGGTTTGGATATCTCCGCATCACGAATTTGCAAAAGAATATATCAAAACATATTATCGCACAGACAATGTACATGTCGCGCCGTATATTTGGGACAGCTTTTTTGTGGACGAGAAAATCGCGCAATTAAAAAAGAAAAAACTGAGTCCATTTTATAGATCAAAAGATGCAACAAAAATTTGTATATTTGAGCCAAATTTATCGTTCTTGAAGAGTTGTGTTGTTCCTGTTGCGATATGCGAGCGTTTTAATCAATTGTTTGGAGAAGAAATTGAAAGTGTTAATGTATTTGGTTGTCAAAAATTGCGCGAAAAAACATACTTTCAGAAATTGATGCACAAGTTTGGTATTGTTGATGATACCGACAAATGCTTTTTTAATAATCGCTGGGGCGCGCTTGATGCGCTCAGCAAGTTTGGCAGCACAATTGTGAGTCATCAAATGTACAATCAATTGAATTATTCGCATCTTGAAGCTTTGTATCTTGGCGTTCCTTTGATTCACAACTCTCCGATGCTTGAGAACCTTGGTTATTATTATCCAGAATTTGATGTTGAAATGGGCGCGAAGCAATTGAAAAATGCAATACAAAATCACGCCTCAATAATACAAGCTTATAAAAAAGACGCGCAACAATTTTTAGATTCTTGCAGTCCATATACAATAGAAAATACGCAGACATATTTAAGGCTCATTGAAAATGGCTAAAATTGCATATATATTTTTTGGACAAGTTAAAAATTTTGATGAAAAACAATATTCTGCGTTTCAAGAAAATGTAGCTAGCAAGCTTGGTGACTTTGATGTTGATTATTTTTTAGTCACAAGCAAAGCAAATTTCTATAGTAATGCACGACACGCCGAGTCAGAGCCGGGCGTATCAAAAATAGATTATAAAAGTATAGAAAAATACTTTGATTTTAAGGAAGTTTATTATGATCAGGATGCGCGAGATGGTGAAGATATCGATGGACTATGCGAGTCGGTTATAAAATTTGGAGCGGCGTGGAAAGAGGGAGATTCCCTGCAATCACTAAAAAATTCAATCAAACAAATTTATTCTCTTGAATATTTTTATGATAAATTTTCACATAAAATAGCAGATTATGATTATTTTATTTTATCACGTAGTGATTTGTATCATACTCATCCATTGAATATTGATTGTTTTTCGAGGGAAGAAGATTTGTTTGCGCCGTATTATGATGTTTGTCCGCAGATAGATTATGGATGGTTTGGTGGAATCAACGATCGATTCGCGGTGATTAAAAATGAATTTGCATTAAAAGCATATTGCACAAGATATTCATCAATAAAAAACAATCCTGAATATTATCACGCCGAACAATATCTATTGAAACAATTGAAAGCAAACAGTGTGAATTATGGTAAAATACATAATTTTATGTTTTTATTGAACCGCGCGAGCGGAAAGCTTAGTGACTTTGTGGGAATACAACCTGACGAAAAAATGAATACAAATTTAAAAGCAATATCAAAAAGTTATTTTATCAATCTTGATCGACGAACTGATCGACTACATCACATGTTGATAAAAACTCCATTTTTTACCGAACGATTCTCTGCGGTTGATTCAAAACAAATGCAATTAACTGACGAAGTAAAAAAACTATTTCCAAAAACATGGCAAAAAAGAACAAAAGCTGAAATATGTTGTGCTATTAGTCATTATCGATTGTGGCAAAAATTGATTGCAGATCGAGACGCGAAAAACTATTTGATACTAGAAGATGATACTGTATTTAAACCTGGATTTGAAAACTTTTGGAATCAAGTTTATAGTGGTCATATTCCAGAAAATGCGTTTTTAATTTATCTTGGCGGATGCCAACCATGGAATAAACCAGAATATCATAAGGTTTTGCAGCGACATAACGATTATTTTTATACAGTAAAAAAGAATGATTACTTTACAAAAGGCGATCATTTTTGGCACATGAATGCAAATTCCTATATTTTAAGTAAGCAGGCTGCAAGCTTAATGTGTCAATGGGTTGAGCAATTTGGAATGGATGAAGCTGTTGATAACTTTATGCAAAACTTTTTCAATGAAAATAAATTATTCGCGGCACCTGAATTGGTGTTTCATTTGAATCCATTAATGAGTTATCAATTGCATGAAGAAAATGATAATCCAGAAATAGATAAAAAATCAGATTTAAGATTTGCAGAAGAAAAGTTTGAGTCGGTACATTTGAGAAGCATATTGTACTGGAAACACGAAATTGGAAGTGGTAATTTTGGAGACGAATTAAATGTTCCCGTGGGGAAATTTTTGTTTGGAGACAGTGTTGAATTTAATAAAGAGAATGCTTCAGAATCAATTAGGTTGATTGGTTCAAATTTGGGAGATATTAAAAATGGAGATGTTATTTGTGGTATTGGGTTTCATCATCATACTCAAAAAACTAAATCAATAAATGCTCAATTTAATTGCGTTCGGGGGCCATTAAGTTTAAAAACTTTAAATAAACAATTTGATAAGCCTGTAAAATGTTTTCTTGGTGATCCCGCATTATTATTGAAGCTTTTTCATAAACCCAAGTTGCGTAAAGATCTTGTGGGTAAAATTGGGGTTGTACCTCATATTTCTAATATTGATTATTTTAAAAAACAAGTTGATGGGTTGAGTGATTTTTATTTGATTGATCCCACCAATCGATGGGAGCAAGTTATTAATGAGATTTATTCTTGCGATAAGATTGTTTCTAGTTCGTTGCATGGTTTGATTTGCGCCGATGCTTATGACAAGCCAAATGTGTGGATAAAAATTCCAGGACAATCAATTCCTCCTTGCGATAAAAATAGTGATTATGGAGATTTCAAGTATTGGGATTATTTATTAAGTCAAGTTCGCGAGATTAAATTTATCAATAACATTAAAGATGATTTGCGCAATAAGTTATATTGCGGCGGAAATACAATTGATTTGCATGAAATGTTTTTCGCTATTTCAGGAAGAAAATTTATCGATAAAAAAGCTTTCCCAAACCTACAAACTATTTCATCGAATCAAATACCAAAGAAAATCCATTTATCTTGGAAGAATAAAAATGTACTTGATTCCCATTACGAGCTTATTCGAAAAGGCGCGAAAAACCTAGAACTACTCAATCCAGATTGGGATGTTCAGGTTTATGATGACGAAGACGTTAATCGATTGTTGCGCGATTCAATTGGTCGCGATAATTGGAATTTAATAAAAGACAAAAAAATCACCGAAAAAACAGATCTTTGGAGATTGTTAAAAACATATAAAGAAGGGGGGTTGTATGTTGATATTGATAGATACATTGATACTCCGCTATCTGAAGTTGTTAATCACAAAACATCATGCGTTTTACCAACTTTTCAAGATGTAGATTTTTCTCAAGATTTTATTTTGACATGCGCGAAAAACCCGATAATTGGTCGAGCAATAGCGAACAATTTGAATTACAGAAAGCAGGGTAAGCCTTTGTTTTTCTTGGCGGTATATTCTTACATGCAATCGGTGTGTGAAATTTTAGGCACAAAGATTATTGATCGCGGCAACAATCCAGAATATTTTAACGACATAAGAAAGAAAATTAATCAATGCGAGTATCTTGAAACATACAGAGAAATCGGCCCAGAACATCACACACTATTTAGAAACATAGATAAGCAATTTGATACACAAACATTCGAAAAAGATAAAGCAGATTTTTATAATGGAGAAGATGTTGTTCATTGGAATTCACAAACTCAAGCTTTTCATGCTTCGCAAAAAATAAAAAAACAAAAATTAATATTCACACAAAATAATTTATTTGAACAAGATTTTATATGTGAATTGTTTGAGGGTTTTGATGTTGTTATTAACGAAGATATGAATATTGTAGAACAAGATAGTGTGATTGTATATAGTGATATGTATGCGAAAAATATAAATGCATATCCACAAAAATTCCGCGAAAACTTAAATCAATTGCGCGCAAAACGAAAAGAATATTTTGAAAAATTAAAAAATAAAAATTGCATATTGGTTCATTTGAGCGACGAACATTGTCACGCCGAAATTGACCACTACAAAAACTTTAAACATGTGTTTCGACAATATTATAGAAAAGATGCTGTATCAGATAATGTAACGTTCATTCCACTGGGATACAAGAAAGGGTTCAAGTCATGAAAAAGTACACCTGGTGTTTTGCTGGTCAGATTCACGATCAAGGTGATCGCGCAAAAATGATTGATTCATTAAAAAAGTGCAACGGCGAGCATCATCTTCACGTCGCTGATGGTTGGAGGTCTGAGAATTCTTTGAGTACCCAGCAGTACAAAAACGTACTGAGCGACTCGATTTTCGTGCCATGTCCTCGCGGCAATACGAGTGTTGACACTTTTAGATTGTATGAGGCGCTTGAAGTTGGTGCAATTCCAATTGTTGAAAAGAGTGATTATTGGCGCAATCTACTTGGAGAACATCCACTCATTGAAACTGCATCTTGGAACAACATATCCAACGATATAAATTTACTTCTTGAAAATTCACAATGGATAATTGAGCATTCCAAAAAAGTACAATCTTGGTGGATTGAATATAAACAACAATTGAAACAAAACATTGCAAAAATAATTGCCGCGAAAAGGAAAGTTTATGATGTGTGTTTTTGTTGTGATGAGAATTTAATAAATTATATTATCAATCCAATTAATGCTTTGAGTAAAAAAAATGAAGATAAAGACATAACTATACATTTAATTTATTCAGGAAAAGAAAGTGAGTTGATTTTATTAAAAGAATTTATTAAAAACAAAAATAATTTAAATCTTAATGTATATTTTCATGATGATATTGTTATAAAAACTGAAAAAAGTTGGAGATCTATCGATCATTTGTCTAACGCCACAAACCTTAAACTAAAAATACCTGAGATACTTTTGGCAGTAAGTAGGGTATTATACTTTGATATAGATACAATTCCTTTTGTCGATTTGAGTTTGTTCGACTGTGTCGAGCTAAATGAATCAGGAATAGCTTTAAAGCCCGAGATAAAAAATGGGTGGAGGACATTTAATGGCTCAAGGGGCACTGTAACAGAAAATAAAAATCCTGTTGAGTTTGGGGATAAGGTTATAGGTAATACTGGGGTTATGTTATTGGATCTTGATTTACTAAGGCACAATAAATTCACGGAAAAATGTTTTGAGATTAAAAAAACAAACACTCAAAAAATTCCATTAACCGGGGGCGATCAAGATATAATCAATATATATTGTGAATGTGATTATGCGATATTGGGGGACAATTTAAATTGCTTAAGCTCCGAGCAGTTCGTTTCAATTAATAGGGATGTTTTGGTATCTCAAAATTACGAAACTTTTTGCGAGCTTGGGAGGCACTCTTTAAGGAGATCAAGTTTATCAAATTACGAATCTTTTGTCTTACATTTTATAGGTAAAGATAAACCCTGGAATAGCGATTGTCCTGGCGCAGATTTCTGGAGAAAATTTTCAATTAATAAAATACCGAAGAAAATATTTCAAACTTGGAAAACTAAAAGCTTGAATGACGGATTGAGTTTTTTATCAAAATCATTCCAGAAAAAAAATCCTGAATATGAATATTTTTTATATGATGATGGTGATTGCAGGCAGTTAATAAAAGAAAACTTTGAACCTATAGTCCTGGAGGTTTATGATAGAATCATACCTGGGGCGTTCAAGGCTGATTTGTGGAGGTGTTGTGCACTTTATGTAAAAGGTGGAATTTTTTGCGATATGGATATGATTTGCATGACAAACTTTGATAGTATCATTAATGGTGGTATTGATTTTTTTGCACCAATAGACTCTAATTCAAAAGGTGCTCATGATTTATATAATGCATTTATGGGGAGTATTCCTGGCCACCCAATTCTTAAAAGATGTATTGATACAATAGTTGATAACGTCATTAATGAGACATGGAGAAAGAAGAAACAGCTGCCTCTGGACTTTAGTGCTTGCGGAGTATTGGGTAGGTGTGTTAATAGTTATATTGGTAGAGAAGATTTTTCTAGCTTTGCCGGGCAAATGGGAATACATAAGTCCGTGAAAATATTAAATTACGTAAAAGAGCATAGATATGTTGAGGATGAAGAGGGTAATAAATATGTATGGAGTAAAGACGGTAACAAGAAGATACAAATGATTGTCAGGATGGCGGAAAAAGAATATAAGGCCGAACCTTGGATATTGTCTGTAGTAGGAGGAAAAATACCATATAAACAAAAACAAGAAAAACCGCAAATTGATCCACAAAAACACAAGGAATTTTTACGATTGAAAGATGAATGGTCTAATCTTGTTGATCGCGATTACCTTAAATACATAAGTAAACATTTAAACCAAATACAAATACCAAAAGAAAAATTCACAACATACAATCCTGGAAAGAAAATTGCTGTTGTTAGTTTGTATACTCCTGAAATTTCAGATTATGCGGTGTGTTCTGAAATGAGTGTGAGAAATTATTGTTTGCGACAAGGATATACATTTTATGTTTATCGCGAAAAACTACAAGCTGATGCAAGTGCAAATTGGTCGAAAGCACGTGCGATTCTCAATCACTTTGATGATCACGAAGATATTATATGGATGGATTCAGACACAATCATATACAATCCAGAAAAACGTTTTGAAGATATACTTGCTCGATGCACTGGTACAAAAAAGATTATTGCATGTGAGGATATCGGCGCAAACAACAAAAAAATTGCCAAGGGTATGATGCTTAATAGTGGAGTTGTTATTTTTAGAAATCATTTTTATACAAAAAACATCATAAAAAAATGGATGAACACAGATTGCGACAAAAGCAGTTTATATGCAAGCGGCGGCGATCAAGGAATATTGTGTGACATATTAAAGAAAAGTGATGGTTTTGGTTTTAACCGAAAGATTTTTCCTATGAACGAATTTAATACCGAGCCGCGCTTTGTCGACGAAAACACTTTCATACTACATTTTATGGCTTACCCACACGAACTAAAAAAAATATTCATGCGGTATTTTGTTTCCGATTAAATCAACAAGCGTGTATATCAATAACATGAGCAAGTCGGCGCATTCATAACCTTTTTATATATCATGGCACAAAATCAAGTATACTTAATTAAGAGTGGAGAAAATTCATTTGTAGAAGAAACACAGGCAATCGTTGGCATCAGCGGCGGCAAAGTTGGTATTGGTACCACGCACCCCGAAGCAGATTTGCATGTAACTGGTGATGCTCAGGTAGATGGAAATCTTACTGTAAAGGGCAATTTAACCACAGTCGATGCAACAACCATTGAAGTTGATGATAAAAACATTGAGTTGGGTGTTGGTTCTACAACTGACGCAGCTGCAGATGGCGGAGGAATTACTTTGCACGGTGCAACAAATAAAACATTTAATTGGGTGGATGCAACAGATGCTT
>Ga0209534_10003483_pt1 | contig 14961 bp, 9 predicted proteins | sample COG_07_FD_184751 | JGI IMG/M metagenome (GOLD analysis project Ga0209534, IMG submission 184751) | Pelagic Microbial community sample from North Sea - COGITO 998_met_07 (SPAdes) (version 2) | ecosystem: Environmental > Aquatic > Marine > Neritic zone/Coastal water | place: Helgoland, sampling...
AATATTCCGATTTCATTCTTCGGGCAAAGTTCCGAATATTACAGGGAAACAGTGGATTTTACTTCCGTGCCGAGAACCGTAATACCCCAATCAGAGCCTATGGATTTCAGGCGGAAATCGACCGCACTCAGAATACTGGTGGTTTGTATGAAACAGGGGGACGGGCATGGGTTGCCAGGCCTGATCAGCAAGTAATTAAGGAACGAAAATATCTACCAGGAGAATGGTCAGATCTGGAAATTCATGCAGGCGGCAAAAATGTATCCGTTCTTATCAATGGTATTCTGAGCACAGAATTAAAAAAAGACCCTGGTCGGACCAAGGGTTTTTTTGGCCTGCAACTCCACGGTGGGCAGGATATGCATGTGGAGTACAAAGACATCCGTCTGAAAAATTTGGACAGATAAAAAATCTTTCAAAAAATTTAATCCGCATTCCGGCAAAATAAACTCGTGCTTCCATAGATAAGCTATCGGCAAGTCAGTCTTTTCGATTGCCTGAAGATTTCTCTTTAGGTCTGATCTAATCCTTCATGCAGATCATACTCGCTCTATTACTTGTACCTCTATTTATTTACGCTCAGGACCTCCCGCCGGGCCAAATGCTCTTACCGGAAGAGGCCTTGCCTGAATACGAGGCCAAAATCGATCACGCCAGACTGATTCGAGATACATCCAAAAGCGTATTAAAACTGGGTAAGTCCGTCTACCAACAAAACTGTGCGAGTTGCCACGGCACCCCGAACACCCCGGGTTCTGTGCCCAATGCCTTGGGTTTTTGGGACGGGAAATTTCAGCACGGAAAAGATCCATATACCATGTACCTCACCCTGACTCGTGGATGGCGGATGATGGCCCCGCAAGCCATGCTCAAGCCCCGGGAAAAATACGCAGTGATCCACTACATTCAGGAGACATACTTAAAAAAACAAAACCCTGCGGAATACTTTAAGGTGAACCAGGAATACTTAAGCCAACTTCCCAAAGGACGAGATCTCGGACCCGCTCCGGAGAAAAGAAAACTCTGGGAGGAAATGGACTACGGAAATTTTTTAATGGGTACCTTTGAGATTGCTGACACCCAGGAACAAAAAGTCAGAAACTACGGGGTTGGAGCGACAAACAACCTCGCCTACAAGGGAATTGCCCAGCGCCTCGACCCCGGCCCAGGTGGCATTGCCAAGGGCCATACCTGGTCAGCCTTCGAACACGACACCTTGCGGGTAGCCGGAGTCTGGAGAGGAAATGGATTTATTGACTGGCGGGGAATCAACTTTGACGGGCAACATGCGATCCGTCCGCGTACCATTGGCGAACCCTTCCTCGAATGTGCCGACGGCCCAGGTTGGGCCAATCCGGAAACCGGTAAATTTGAAGACCTTCGCTTTCAGGCATCCGACGGAAATTATTACGGTCCCCTGCCCAAAAGTTGGTGCCAATACCATGGGCTATTTAAGTTTAACAATCAGGCGGTGCTTTATTATCAAGTCGGGGAGGTGAGAGTTAGTGAGATGCATGCTTTATCGGATGCCGGAACCTTTATTCGCCACTTGAATATTGGGAAAAGCGAGAAGGCACTTGTGTTTCGCACCCCGGGTAAATCCATCCGTGCAAATGTAAAAATTCTCACTGAGCAAGGAAGACCTGGGGAACAAGTGATTCGCTTATTGCCGGAACAAACTCCTCTCCAATTAGTTCTGCTTGCTGATGGAACTGAGAGCGAACCCATCCCCGCGAAGCTTAAATTTTATAATATTCTCAAAGATAAACTAAGTCACAGCCCTGCCCATGGTGGTATAGTTACGCAATGGCCCGACATTTTGAAGATCCCCATTGTAAGGGGAAAACAGGATGGGGCTTTCCAGTCTGACGAGTTCACCCTACCGGTTGACAATCTATGGAACGCACGACTGCGGGCTAGCGGACTGGACTTCTCTCCCGATGGTAAAAGTGCATACCTTTGTTTTTGGGACGGCGATGTCTGGAAAGTGGATGGCATAGCCGATGAATCCCGCAACTCGGTGGAGTGGAAAAGAATTGCTGCCGGATTATTTCAACCATTGGGCATCAAAATCAGGAATGGAGAAGTCTTTGTTTCCTGCCGGGATCAAATTGTTCGCCTGGTTGATTTAAACGGGGATGAAGAAACTGATTTTTACGAAGCATTTAATTCGGACCATCAGGTAACCGAGCATTTCCATGAATTTGCGATGGGGCTGCAGACAGATGAACAGGGTAATTTCTATTACGCCAAGAGTGCGAGGCATGCCCGCCCTCAGCTTATCCCTCATCATGGCACTCTGATCAAGGTAACGGCTGATGGCAAAAGCAGTGAAGTACTCGCCCATGGCTTTCGGGCTGCTAACGGAGTATGCCGCAACCCGGACGGCACCTTTTTCGTAACCGATCAGGAAGGCCACTGGAATCCACAAAACCGGATCAACCATGTGATTCCCGGGAAAGGAAAGTTTTACGGAAATATGTACGGGTATGGAGCTCCGAATGACTCCTCGGACTCAGCCATGGAACAGCCCCTCTGCTGGGCTCACAAAAAATTTGACCGTTCCCCGGCCGAACTCCTTTGGGTGGATAGCCCAAAATGGGGGGCCCTTCAGGGTAAACTGATCCACCTTTCCTACGGACAAGGCCGGGTGGAGGTGGTTCCTCATGAGAATCTCAACGGACAATTACAGGGAGGGATGGTCCGTCTACCTATCGCCGATTTCCCCACCGGAATCATGCGTGGTCGTTTTCACCCCCAAAACAGCCATCTCTACCTGTGCGGGATGTCAGCCTGGGCGTCCTCGCAACCTCTTCCCGGCGGGTTCTATCGATTGCGGGCAACGGGTGAGCCCATGCACATGCCTGTATCTATGCGGGCTTTGAAAAAAGCAGTGGAAATTACTTTTTCAGACCCAATTTCCAGTAACAACAATCCTCAAGCAAAAGTAAGCACATGGGCTCTCAAAAGAACAAAAAACTATGGTTCTCCCAAGTTTGATGAAAAAGAGCTCTCAGTCTCGAACACCTCCCTATCTGAAGATGGTAAGATACTGAGAATTGAAATCCCGGATATCGCTCCCTGTTGGCAAATGTCCATCCGCTATGAATTCCTCGGAGAAAACGGTAAGAAAATTGCCGGTGAAATACAAAATACCATTCATTCGTTGGGAGACTCCTAATTAATGAAGGCTTTTTTCTGCATCGCCATTCTTCTGAACTTTGTCGCAGTTGCGGATACCAGAGCTAAGCACACTCCCTCGTGGCTGTCCAAGAAGATGGTGGATGAACCCGTTCTTTTTATTGGAGATGAAGGCAACCGCAGTGGCCGCCTTATCTTCACCCCAGCCTCCATGCCTGGCCTAACCAGGGCAGGAGACTCATTTGTTTACGAAGCGGGGAAAGATTACACATGGGAAAAAGGCAGTCGTACAATCAGACTGACGGATCATTCCAGAATTCCATCCAAGACAGCTCAGGAGATGAGGCCTGGACCAGGCAAGCCAAGAAGCCTGGGTGGTGTCTTGCACGGTGAAGGCAGGTTTTTTCATGACCTGCAAACCCTGGTCAGTTATTCTCACAATCAATCGTGGCCTGATTTGGTACAACCGGGTTCAGCCACCCTGCCCCGCTCTCTGGAAAAATTAAATTCTTCTCAATCCTTCAAGGTGGTGACCCTGGGAGATAGTATCACCGAGGGGTACAACGCTTCCGGGTTTGCCAAGACGCAGGCACCTCGTAACCAACCGTCATATGCAGAAGGGTTTGCCCGCTTGCTCGACGAAACCTTCCCTGCACAAGTGACCTTGAGCAATCTCGGAGTGGCGGGCCGTACCGCCGTTTGGGGGTTGAAACAACTGGACCGGGTGATCGCAGAAAAACCTGACCTGGTCATTATTGCTTTTGGGATGAACGACCCTGTTTCATTCGAACAATTTCAAAGAACAAACCTCGAAATCCTCACCCATTTGCAAAAAGAAATCCCTCAAACGGATATGATCTTTGTTTCGGGCATGAACAATAATCCTGACTGGAGAGACCCCACTAAAATCCCCGGCTTTCGTGAAGCTTTGAAAGACATCATTCGGCCCAATATCATCCTTGCCGATATCACCACTCCGTGGGAAAAATTATTAACCCGTAAAAATTTTTCTGATCTCAGCGGAAATAATGTGAATCACCCCAATGATTTTGGGCATCGATTGTATTCCGAAATACTTTTTTCACTTTTTATTTCGCCCTAAAACCAAGATAAATATTGGGCTTTACGATGCTTTTGTAAAAAAGATGAAAAATATTTTCATTTTTTTTGAACACTTTTCAAGTTAGGGGCGTCTTACCTTATGACTTTCGTCAGTTTGTTTTAGTTTAAGTTTGTGTTTCAAAAGCCCAAGAACACCGCAGAGATGCGGTGTTTTTGTTTGGTCTAATTTTCTGCATACACACTGGTAGATTGATAAACATTATTGCAAAAACCTGTACTGAAGTTCTCACCGGAAATGCCATTCAGGGTCGTAAAACCTGAAGAATTACTGATAAATAAATAACTCATGTTAAGGAAGTTATCTCTATTGATCCATATAATGATCACTTTCCTGCCCTGTTTTTTGTGGTCGGAAGCAACTTCTTCCACTCAGATCGAATTACATCCTAACCACCGTTCAACCAAATCTGCTATTGAACAAGTACAAAAGGTTTTCGGGAAATATTCAATTGAAAGCCCAGGCCTTTTTTCTGGAAACCATCAAGGCTTTGAACACATTCAAATCATCAAAGATGACCAAGTGGAAAGTGCTTTTGTTTTTTATATACATAGAGACCTCGATGGAGACAGGGATAAACAATGGCCTCCACATAAAGCAAGACAACGCAATGAAATCAAGGGATATGTGGGCTCCCCCGATATACTAAAGGCACAAGAGAACCAGTCTTTTCGATACAGGTGGTACTTTCGAATCGATGACGGTTTTCAGATCACCAAAAACTTCTGTCATTTCTTTCAACTCAAACCAGCCGGCTCTGATAATATCAACAATCCTCTGCTTACTCTTTCCGGAGTAGTGGATGGAGGGAAGCCCCAGCTTCAGGTACAGTTATGGAAAGAAAATAGAACCGAAAGACAATTCCTCGCCAATTGGAAAGACTGTCTTGGGAAATGGCTACTTTGTGAATGTAAAATTAAATATGCAAACGAAGGGAATATTTCGTTCTCAATCAGCTCACTTGACCAAAGCATTTCGATTACACGATCCATAAAGATTATGAAAACTTGGCAAAAGGGCTTTTCTTTTGTTCGGCCCAAATGGGGAATTTACAGAAGTTTGGTCATAGATAGAAAAAAAATGAACCAAGAAGATAAAGTATTTATTTCCCGCTTAATGATTGATAGAATCTAAGCAAGCGGGATATTTCCATTGTTTAAGTTTCATGTTTTTGAAAAAAAGTTTTCTTTTTTTCGAACGTTTTCCAAACTTCTCCCGTCTTACCTTATGACTTTTGTCAGTTTGTTTCAGTTTTAGTTTGTTTTTATCAAGAACGCCGTAGTGATACGGCGTTTTTGTTTGGCCTGATTTCAGGACCATTAAAAAAGATTCCACTTTGGCAAAATATCAGCATTGCGAACAGGCATGTGCAGGTTTTTTATGACGGGCTTGATGATCACCCGTACCTTTAGCTCCTTATTTTGTATAACGATTAGTCTCTTTCATAGCGACTTCCTTCATGCAGGCATCCCCACCCCTCCGATGGTCTGGGAAGATTTTGATCCGGACGCGGGTAGTTTCAAAGAGGAAATCATTTACGAAAAGACCGTAAAAGGAATCTATGAAAAGCACGCCTACATTTCCGCTTATGTCAATGAGGTCGAAGTTCGTGTGTTCTGTAAGTACGCAGTCAAGGAAGGGTCAAAAAATGTGCCCGGATTGATGAACACACATGGTTGGATGGGTGGACCATCGATTGATAAGCAATATGTAAATGATGGGTGGGCAGTAATTTCACATGACTATTCGGGCCTCACCAAACGCCCTCATCACACCAAGTATCCCCCAGAACTGGGCCATGGCCACATGGATGCCAAGGAGAAAGGATATACTCTAATTTACGATAAAATGCCTGACGGCAGCCAGACCACCGACCCCAAGGCTACTTCGCATTACCTGTGGAATGCGATCCAGCGCCGCGTGCTCAGTTATTTGCTCACCCAAAAGGAAGTCGATCCATCCCGCATTGGAGCCAAGGGCTACTCTTATGGGGGAACCATCATGTGGAACTTGGCTATGGATAAACGGGTGAAGGCGGTAGTCGCTTACTTTGGCATCGGGTGGATCAATTACTACCGCGACCGGGCGATTTGGAAGTTTGATCAACCGCAAAAAGAAATCCCCCAGACTCCCGGACAAAAGCTCTTCCTTACTGGCCTCGCTCCACAAGCTCATGCCCCATACATTCAAGCCGCCAGTCTTTGGCTCAATGGATCCAACGATCACCACGGGGGGCACGAACGGGGGTGCGACACCTTCAAGGATTTCAAGCCCGGTGTGCCCTGGGACTTCGCCGTTCAGGCACGAGGACATCACAATACCGAAAAATTGGGAGATAACTGCAAAGTATGGCTGGAAAAACATGTCCGGGGAGACTCGCACATTTGGCCGGCCCGCCCTACATCCGAAATCAAACTGGGGCAGGATGGCGTGCCCGAACTTCACCTAAGTCCTGCAAACTCTGAGAAGATTAAGGAGGTACAGGTCTACCAATGCGTAAAAACTGCAAATAACATCGCCCGCTTTTGGAGAGATGTTGAGTCCAAACGGGTTGGTAACCAATGGGTCGCGAAGCTGCCTGTGCTTAACACCAAGGATTACTTGTTTTCATACGCCAATATTCGTTATGAAAATAACACGGTCATATCTTCAGATTTCGAAGCAGTTATACCCTCCGACCTTGGCCGGGCAGTTGCCACGGATCAACCATCCGAGGAATTGCCCGGAGGGGCCAGTCTTTGGAAAGATGCGGCCCCAGCTGAAGGGGTTGGCGGCATTCAGGGGTTTCGCCCACTTAACAAACACCATGGAACCTCCAGTTCTCAGTTTGGTGACCCCAAATGGAAAGCTCCCAAGGGTGCGAATCTCGAATTTATGTTTTATTGCACCCAACCCCAAAGCCTAACTCTGAGCACAAACACACGGCACGCATCTGATATCGAGATTACCGCTTCCAATGACTGGCAGAGCATGGCCCTCACCCCCGGCCTACTCACCAATGTGCATGGGACAAAGTTGAAGGATTGGTCAGAGGTAGGAACCATCAGCCTCAAACCCAAATCTGGGGCAGATATTACCAAGGTGGTATTTGCCAATTTTAAATGGAAAAAGGATTAGGGCCTGATCAGATAAGACTCTGGCCAAACCAAATTAACTCCTGGGTGGCGGCCTAAAAAGATCATCGCCCTATCTTTGGGAACTTGAAAGGATTGCTTTCGAAATCATGCCAAAACCGAAAATAGCAGTGACCATGGGCGACCCAGCAGGAGTCGGTCCAGAGATCTGCCTGGATCTGTTAAACGCTCCTGAAATTTTAGATAGATGCCAACCCGTAATCTTTGGAGATCTCACAATCTTGCAAGCATGTGCCCACCAAACGGGCAAGCCACTGAATTGTTCTGCTATACAGTTGGAAGAAATTACCGATTCCTCACCATCTGGAATCATTGATTTATCTATTCTTAAACCCAACGAACTCAATCCCGGCATAGCCGAAGCCCATACCGGGCGGGCAACTTATGAATACGTAGTATCCGCAATCGATGCCTGTCTCGCCGGTAGAGTCGACGCCGTGGTGACCTGTCCAGCAAACAAGGAGGCCATGCAGGCAGCAGGCATCACCCAGCCCGGACATACCGAAATTTTTGCCGAGCGTACGGGCACCACTGATTTTTGCATGGCTTTCTTTTCAGAAACGATAAGTTGCTCTCTGGTAACTGTACATGTCGGCTACCATCAAGTGCCCGGTCTGCTCTCCGTTGAACGGATCAACCAAGTCATTTCCCTTACCCGTGAAACCCACCGCAGTCTCTTGGGACGGGAACCTAAATTGGCAGTTTGCGGACTGAACCCCCATGCCGGCGAGAATGGACTCTTTGGACAGGGCGAGGAGGAAGCAACCATTATCCCGGCGATCAAACGGGCTCGCGACCAAGGGGCCGATATCGTGGGTCCCCTACCCCCTGATACCGCGTTTACCCCCTCTCGAAGACAAATAGTGGACGCCTATATTTGCATGTACCACGATCAGGCCTTAATACCGGTAAAAGCACTCGCATTTGATCAGGCCGTCAATGTTACCCTCGGGCTGCCCATCATCCGTACATCCGTTGACCATGGCACCGCTCTTGACATTGCTTGGCAGGGAAAAGCCGACCCGAACAGCCTGAAAGCAGCAGTACGGTTGGCCGCTCGAATGTCCGGCGAAAAAGAATGATTAGAACGGCCTTGCTTGGCTTTACTTTAGGCCACCTGGTTTTTTTTGCACAAGCAGATACGCCTTACTTGAATCACTCTCCTGTTCAAAGAGTTGAACTAATGGGAGGGAAGATATTTTTAAAGAAAGCAAAGGTTTCAGAAATTATTCTCCAAGACACGGATGTGCCCCGTAGGTTTTTCTTTCAACTGGGAGACCTCAGCGAACTGACCGACCTTTCTTTGGAAAACTGTCGCATTGAACCAAACAACATAGTTGCTATCTCCAACCTACCCAAGCTGGAATGGCTCAACCTCTACCGCACCCCTTTGGGTGAACAAGAGGTAAAGTTGCTCTCCAAGTCCAGCAGTATTGTTCTCCTGCCTCTTGGAAAAGTTGGAGTTACCAATCGTGGGTTGGAGAATCTCTGTAAGATGAGCCAACTTACTTATTTGGGGCTAAGGGGAAACCCAGTTACGGATAAGGGTGCCCAGCATCTCTCCAAATTAAGTAACCTCCAAGGGCTCTATCTTGGAGAAACTCAGGTGACCGACCAAACTGTTACCGAAATTTCCCACCTCTCCCAACTGGAAAAACTTTGGCTGCACGACCTCCCTATTACCGATAAAGCTATCGGTCACTTAGCCAAGTTAACCCAGCTGAAGGAAGTACATATTTATGGCACAAACATATCGGCCCAAGGAGCGAGATCGCTCCAGGAATTCTTACCGAAGTGCCGGGTGATCCACGAGGTCTTCCCTAAGTAAAGTTTTTCAAACCAACGACTTTTCTTTGATTCAATCTGTTTTTTCAAGCAATATGAATCAGAGTCTTCTCCTCACCACCATTATTCTGTCAGACCCTTAAAGTTGAACCCCTACCGCTCCATTTCAATTGTTATCTGCCTGGTCTTTTCTCTCCTTGGATGTTCTCGAAAGATCGATCCGAAAACAGCGGATTTAGAAGTTCGTAAACTTTTGCAGGATGTACCCGGTTTTGACTGGCAACCAGCTCCTTCCTCCCGTCTGCAAGAAGCAAAACTGAATGAATTGCCCCCTCCTCCTAAAGACGATGAAGGTGCACGAGAAATCACAGAGCGTATTCAGAAGGATGGAGCTTATGAGGATGGGAACATATCGAAAACCTTTGATTCCGGCCAATGGAAGGAATCCCTGATTCTCGAAAACAATCATACCGTCCGACTCGATTTGGCAAGCTCGATGGAACTGGCTCTGCTCCACTCGCGAGAATATCAGGAGCAGAAAGAATCTCTCTATCTTTCCGCCCTCGGGGTCACCCTCGAGCGGTTCAGACTCGGCCCCGCTCCTTTTGCCAAAGCCAGTGCCAAGGTAACCCAAGAGGCAGGAGAAGAACCAGCAGACTTAATCAACCGAACCACCGTGGGAGTCGAAGGCATGGCAGGTCATGGAGCAACCTGGGTAGCATCCCTGGCCAATCGCTTAAGTGTGGATTTAAGAAATGGCAAGGTGGGCATGGGTGGTTCCCTCGCCAACCTGACAATTACCCAACCCCTACTACGTGGTGCCAGCCGAAGGATTTACATGGAAGGCCTGACCCAAAGTGAGCGATCTCTTTTGATGGATGCCCGCAGACTGGAACAATTCAGGCAAGGGTTTTTTCTTAAAGTCGTACTCGGAGCGAACCCAGCAAGCAAGGTAGGGAGTGGTGGGAGTATTTCATTCATATCTCCTCCATCCACTGGGGTATCAGGATTTTTGGGGCTGGTTCAGGAGATTCAAACAATCCGAAATCAGGAAGCTAATGTCGCCCAATTGAATGAGAGCCTCGCTCAGTTGGAAGCAGCCTTTGAAGCGGGAAGAATAGGAAACCGACTCCAAGTGGATCAGGCGAGGCAGGCCCTCTTTAATGGTCAGAGCCGTCTACTTGCTGCCAAATCATCCTATGAAAACCGGCTCGATGGATATAAGATCTTTTTGGGACTCCCTCCTGATCTATCCCTTCGGGTGGTGGATGACTACATCAATGCGTTCAAACTGACTAATCCTGAACTGGTCTTTCTTCAGGAAGAGGCAAATCGTATATTATCTGGCGTTCGCGACTCTGCAATCTCTCCCGACCTTAATTCCCTGAAAGATTTGCACAAACAAGCCACTGCCCTTTTTCCCCGGGCAGAGAAATTCTTTCTCGAATTAACTGCAGATTACCAAGCCTTTGACGAGGCCTTGCCTGCGAGAAAACAGAGCTTTGAAAAATTAAGGAAGAGAACAGATCTTCTCGAACTGGGAATGAACACCAATACCTTTTCCAATAATCACCTCGATCAATTATTGGTGGAAGCAAACGCCTCCCTTCGAAGTATACGCTCTTCGCTTAATGAAACCACCAAGAATATTCGAGCATGGAAAGGTGAAAATAAGGATCGCCCTCTAGCCGCTTCACGCACGAAACTCTCCGCCCTGCTCAGTGCTTACTCCGGCACCTTGCTCGAGCTATCCCTTGCTCAGGCATCGGCCCGATTGGAATCGATTGTGATGCAGGAAGCTTTGGTTTCTCCCTGCGAAGATGCCCGGTTTGCATGTACCCACCGAATGGACTCCAAAAATAACCGTGCTCAATTGGTCGATATTTGGAGGAAAGCCGATCTTGCCCGGGATGATTTGCGAACCGATCTCGACCTCGTGCTATCTGGGGATGTGGGATCCGATGCACTGACTGCCGGTGATTTTGAATCGGATGAAAGTGAGTGGCGTGTCGGATTGGAACTGGATACCCCACTTTCCAAAGTCAGGGAAAGAAACCGCTACAAAGCGGCCCTTCTTCGCTACCAACAAGCAAGAAGGGACTACCTCGCCTATGAGGACAGTCTTCTCCGGGCTTTCCGTGAACACCAGAGGCTTGCCGGCCTATTACAACTAAAATTTGAATTAAACCGGGCAGCGGTACGGGGAGCGATTGCCCAGGTCGACCTTGCCCGGATGCGCCTCGATGAACCTCCCAAACCAGGTAGAAGCTCTCAGTTTGGGGCCACCACTGCTCGGGACTTGGTCAATGCACTCAATGATCTACTTAATGCGAGCAACCGGTTTGTCGAGGTGTGGATCGGATCGGAAGCCCTGAGAATGCGCTATGCTTATGACCTCGGTGAAATGAATTTGTTGGAAAATGGATTATGGAATGGTCTGCAAACCACACCCAACTTAAAGTAAAACTCTTGCTACTCGGATGACTCCTCACTTGCTCTCACCCTCCTTCTTTATTCAATGATGCACATGTATACCCGATCAAAAGCTGGCTTTATATCGACCAAGACGTTGATGGGTATAGCCGGAGCAAGTGCACTGTCCGCGTTTTTATGGCTCAATAACGAAGAACAAGGCGAGTCCTTGCAAATCAAACCGATCTACGAAGAGGCCAAGGTTGCGGAATTTAGGTTGGAAATCGTGGAGCCAGGGGAAGTGGAGAGCGCGGAAAATGTCGAAATCAAGAGCCAGGTTAAAAGCCGGGGCTCTGGGGGAGTGAGTATTCTGGAAATTGTACCGGAAGGAACCCTAGTAAAAAAAGGTGACTTTTTGGTCCGACTGGATGATGCCGGATTACAAAAGGAATTGCTACGCCAGCGTATCTCCGTGCATCAGGCAAATGCCACCCTTGTTAAAGCTCAGGCAGATGTTGAGGCAGCTAAGCTGGCTCTGCAGGAATACCTGTCTGGCACCTTCCGTCAAAACGAGGAGCAATTGGAGAGCGCCGAGTTTGTGGCGAAAGAAAACTTCAGACGTGCTGAAGAGTACTTGGCCTACAGCAAAAAGTTGGCGGCTAAAGGATATGTTTCTGAAGCCCAACTGGAAGCGGATCAATTTGCGGTGGAAAAAGCGTTGAAGGAGCTGGACCTTGCTCAAACCAAGCTTGAGGTATTACGCACCCACACCCAAAAAGCGAAAGTCAATGATCTCAACGCCTCCATTCTGACCACCGCAGCCCGCCTCGAATCTGCCAGAAACTCCTATGAACTTGAACTCACACAGGAGCGTGAGATTGAGGATCAAATTGTGAATTGCACCATTTTATCTCCAGCAGAAGGGGAAGTTACCTATGCCAATCAGAACAATAAGGGTGTCATTATTGGAGAGGGTGAAGATGTAAGAGAGAACCAGACCATTATTCGGCTTCCCGACGCTTCCCGATTGCTGGTACAAGCAAAAATTAATGAGAGCCGAGTCGAGCAGGTAAAAGCTGGTATGATATGTAGGATTACCATTGATGCGATCAGAGATGTGGAACTTGAAGGTTCTGTGCAGTCCGTCAGCGATTACCCCTGGCCGGCATTTGACCGTTATCGTGCACACATCAAGGAATATGGGACCAAGATCATTATTAATGATCCCCCCAAAGGTCTTCGCACTGGTATGACTGCTAAGGTCACTATCCTGTCTGAACTTATCGAAGAAGCCCTTCAGATTCCCCTACCCGCGGTATTCCGGAAAAAGGGCAAGGCTTATTGTTTGATAGCTGGAGAGGATCAAGAACTTGAACTTCGTGAAATTGATTTGGGCCCGAACAACATGTCTCATGCGGTGGTAGTAGCGGGATTGGAAGAAGGCGAGTCCGTGGTCATTAACCCCGACCCCTTCCGAGAAAATTTTGAACCGAGCGAAGACAAAGAGTTAGCCCTTAACTAGATTGCTTCGGGCGATTCTAAACTGGCCGCTCTTACCAAAATGAATCCTGCCTTCTCTACCACTAACCTGACTAAGGTTTATCAAATGGGCGAGGAGCAGGTTGTTGCCCTCAATAAAATTTCCATCGAGGTACCCCAAGGTGACTACCTCGCGATCATGGGCCCATCGGGTTCAGGTAAGAGTACCCTGCTTAATCTGCTCGGGTGTCTCGACCAACCAACAGAGGGAAATTATGAACTTGTTGGGTATGCTGTCGGGAAGCTCGATGATGACGAGCTCTCAAAGCTGCGAGCCCAGCAAATTGGGTTTATTTTTCAATCCTACAACCTGATTCCCTACCTCGATGTACTTGAGAACATCGCCCTACCGGGAAGCTACGACAGTACATCCAACCTCGATGCGATCAAGGCACAAGAAATGGCAGAGTTAGTCGGACTAGGTGATCGTTTGAATCACAAACCTCTACAACTTTCTGGAGGACAACAGCAACGGGTCGGCATTGCCCGTTCCCTTGCGAACGACCCCGCTTTTATTCTCGCCGATGAACCGACCGGAAACCTCGATTCTAAAACCACCGAAGAAATCCTCAACCTGCTCGATGATTTAAATCAGCAGGGAAAAACCATCGTATTGGTAACACACGAGGAGGAGGTAGCTGCCCGTGCCCGCCGAATTATCAGAATGAATGATGGGGAAATTACTTCAGATGATCGATCCAAAGAGCCAGTTGTTGCTGACTTACCACCAGAAGAAAAATCCTCTCAAAAAACTACCTCTGGTCAGTGGAGCAACTCGCTCGCTAATCTTACTAAAAGTGCCCTGCAAAGTATGGTCACCCACCCTCTCCGGTCCATTCTGACCGGATTAGGGGTTTTCATTGGAGTCGTCAGTGTAATCTGGTTACTTGCTATAGGTGAAGGAATTGCCGAACAGGCGGAACTTGAGATCATGGAACTTGGGGCAAATAACCTCATTATTTCCAGTCAAAAACCTTCCCAACAAGACAGGTCTCAAAAGCGAGATTACTTTATATCTTGGGGACTAACGGAAAATGACTTTCGCAAAATTGTAAATACCGTGCCCTCCATCTCCGCAGCTTATCCAACCCGCGAGCTTTCAAGGAGGTATGCTTCCACTGAATACGATAAGAAAAAAGTAGAGTTCCTTGGTTGTTTGCCAAACTATCGAGATTTGCACAGCCTTCAGATTAGTAAGGGAAGATTCATCTCCGAAGAGGACAACCGGGACAAAGCTGAAGTCTGTGTACTCGCATCTGGTCTTGCTAAAAAGCTTTTTCCCTTTGGTGATTCCCTTGGGCGGACTGTAAACATTGAAGGGAATTTATTTACCGTGATTGGAGAAGTCGCCCCAAGAAGTGCCCTCAATGATGATGGAAAACTTGGCTTTAAGGAATTGTTCAATGATAACATTTATCTACCCCTCGAAACCCATTGGGCTAAAATATTCGATTTCTATTACAAGGGGTATGATGGCAGTCACTTAATCTCCAAGCTCACCTTAACCATAGATGATCAAACCAAGCTCTTTTCTGTCGCCCAAATGATTCGGGATATGCTGATCCGAGATCATGGGATTGAGGACTTTCAGGTCACCGTTCCCTTCGAGCTTATGCAACAGGCAGAACGCGCAAAAATGACCTTTGTCGCCCTAATGGGCCTGGTTGCCGGGATATCCCTTTTTGTGGGCGGTGTAGGCATCATGAACATCATGCTGGCCACGGTCACGGAAAGAACCCGGGAAATAGGAATTCGCCGGGCGATCGGGGCGAACAAAAGGGATATTGTATTTCAATTCCTTGTGGAAACCACTGTGCTTACCGGCGCCGG